>OLFX01000021.1_pt1 | contig 259294 bp, 265 predicted proteins | sample 1605091 | NCBI WGS metagenome assembly OLFX01 (sample SAMEA3888906, study PRJEB22519) | human gut metagenome | biome: human gut; feature: human-associated habitat; material: faeces | place: Denmark | collected 2012
ATAGCCGCCACAAGCGACAGCTTGAATATCACATGGAAAATCTGACGGGCGGAACCCCTCCCGTCAGATACCTACCCTGTGTAGTCCCTTGTAAACTGTACTTTTTTATGTAATAAACCGCTGCTTTACCATTGGCGAAGCCTTTTGAACCATTGGCGAAAGATTTGGTTGTCAGTGCATTTTCTTTGTTATACTCAAGTCAACAAAAAACAACAAGGAGGGCTTTGAAAATGCCTGCTGAAAAATTTGTCCATGATTTTGTGAAAGAAGCTGGATACACTCCGATTCCTGACCGTGCTATCGTCGTCACCTACGCACCTGCCGACCTGAGCGAAAAAATGGCCCGCTTTTTCTCCAATGAGTTCTTCGCACTGCAAATGTGCGAAAATTCTTTGGTGCTGCTGCCGTTCGGACGGATGTCCATGGTGCTGAAAAAGGATGTGGTGTTGGAGATCCCCTATGACCGCATCCGCAAAGTGGAAGTGCGGGAGGATATGCTCAATTACCGTATCGAACTGGATACCGATGATGGTCTTATCGCGCTTTCTGCCCAGCAAAAGAGCTTCAATGCTCTGCGTCACTCCGGTACACTGTCTGTGGGCATGAGCGGTTACGGCTCGGGCGTGACCAGTGAGGGAATTACCAAGAAAGACAACTGGCATCGTGCTAATCTGGATGCAACGCTGGAGGCTCTGAAAGCCCTGAACCGCTGAGGAGAAATTTGAATGGACATTCGCAGTCAGATCGCTCGGCTCACAGAAGAGGGATGGCGTAGTCGAGACTACACGCTCACCAGTAAGCAGACTTATATCTGGGGAACATTAATCGCTCTTCCATTTGTGGCTCTTGCTGGCGGCCTGTACCGAGTATTCCTATTGGACGAGGCTGTTTTGTTGGATCATACCAGCCTGATTTTACTGGCTGTTATTGTGGTGAGTTTGCCGGTGCATGAGATACTCCATGGATTGGGATGGGCATTAGCCGGACGACTAGGAATGGATGAAATTAAATTCTTATTTCAGCATGGAATGCCCATGTGTACCTGTCGAGCAGTACTCTCCACTAAGTCTTATCTTATCGGCGTGTTGCTGCCGTTTCTGGTATTGGGTGGAGGTAGTATAGTGTTCCTGATTGTATATCCAGGCACCATTTCTGTGCTAACGGCAGTTGTCAATCTGCTACTTCCTGGGGCTGATCTGCTGATTGGGTGGAAAATCCTGCGCAGTGGAGCATTCAAAATTGCGGACAGTCCGAACCAGGTTGGCTTTGTGGGGCTGTATCTTCCCCAAAAATAAAAAAGCGTATGCTGTGATAATCAAAGAACGATTTATTGAAGTCTACTGATAAATTGTGAGTAATAGCAAAGTATATGAAAGCCACAGTGGTATGGCTTCAATAGTGTCCTTATTTGGCTTATACACTCAATTCTGAAGTGGCGTACACCGCGCACACACCTTTATAATTAAGCACTAAATATCTTCCAACTGACGGGCGACGAGAAAGGAAAAGCCGTCATATAGTAGCCCTTTACTCATACTCGATTGATTATGCGGCGGCTTTGAACAATCAAGGCTGCCGCTTTCTTTTGCACGGTCAAAATCGGTGTCCCACGGAGGTAATCGTATGAAAGAGATTATAGTCATTCGGACGGCTGACCCAGATGGAAGTGTCTTTCGTTCCATCCTGGGAGCCTTACAAGGAAAAAATAAAAATATTCAGGTTCTCTATGCTGCTGACCTGGAGCCTTCTGCCCTGACGCTAGGTGATATAGAGATATTTCCAGAGCAGCGACGGGTCACAAAGGCTGGTGTGGAGATCTGTCTGAACTATGGGGAGTTCTCCATCCTTTACTGCATGGCCCGCTGCCCTGGTCGTGTATTCAGCCGGGAGCAGCTCTATAATGCGGCCTGGGGCGAGGACTATGAATTAGGCACTAACACCGTGGACAATACGATCTGGCGCCTACGGAACAAGCTGGAGCCTGACCCCAAGCACCCCACCTACATCAAGACCGTTTTTCGGGTGGGATATAAAATTGAGAAATAGCATACAAAAAACGCCGGACGCGGCGGCCTGCTGGCCCTGCGCCCGGCATTTTCAATATGTTGCCTTCCAACTTTATACTTGCCCAAAGACAAGCTTATATGAGTGTGAAATGAAACTGAGAGGGCAGATAGATTGGAAAGTAAGATTCTACTAATATGTTGTAGTAGAACCTATTGACATTTCTACACCGTTGTAGTAATATCGAATTATCCAAGGTAGACGTACTTTGGATGAGGAGGAGTTAATTGTGGATCGATCCAAAAAATTATCAGAAACAGAATATGAGATTATGGAAGTGTTGTGGAATTCAGAAGTTCCTATGTCTGCTTCGCAGATATTATCGTACTTTGCCGAACATCGCAACAAGGAATGGAAAGCTCAAACATTAGCAACATTTTTATCCCGTTTAACGCAAAAAGGTTTACTCACTTCCAAAAGAGAAGGTCGTGTGCCTTATTATTGGCCGATTAAAACATGCGAGGAGTACCAGAAAAGCAATGCACAACGGATTTTAGACACATTGTATGGTGGGTCAATCAAAAATTTCTTTGCTGCACTTTATGGTGAATCTCAAATGTCGGAGGAAGACCGAGAGGCACTGAAACAGTGGCTCGATGGGCAACCGTGAGAGGAGGCTGATTGTATGGCCTCAACCTTGCTTAGTACCATTTTGTGTTTGAACCTTGTAGCAAGCGTATCCTACCTTGTGTTTAGGGCATTGGCTTTCGCCGGAAGAAAGCACATCAGCGAAAAGTGGCGCTACAATTGTATCACCATTATTATGTGCCTATATGTAATTCCATTTTACAAGCTGCTGCCTGGATTTCCGCAAGCCTTTACCAACGTTCAACCAATATCAGTTGTCGGAAAAAATATTGTATCTGGAACGAATGTAGTTTCTCCTGAGAACCCTGTGTCTATCTTTACGGAAGCAAGTTCAAATATCATTCAAAATGCTACTCTTAACATCAGTTTCGATTGGCAGAAGTGCGTCTTGGTTATTTGGATTGTTTTTGTAGTTACCTTAGCTACATGGAATGTTCTGGGATTCCTTCGTTTTAGATACCATATCCAGCAAACCCAAGAAGTTTCTCACGCAATGTTACAAGATATTGCGAACGATTGTGCTTCTAAACTTGGGATCAAGAAAAAGGTGGATTTAAGGCTATATACCACAATGCCAAGTCCAATGTTAATTGGATTTTTCACACCAATCATTGTGGTCCCACGGGTTGATTTGCAGCTTGATGACGCACAAATGATATTGGCACATGAGTTAGTGCATTTTAAGCACCATGACTTATGGCGTAAGCTCTTTGCAGTTATTCTCCAAACAGTTTATTGGTTCAACCCTGTTGTGCATCTCATGAAGCGAGAGTTAGATCGTTTGGCAGAAACATCTTGTGATGAGCAAGTTGTCTGTCAAATGAGTCCGGCAGAGCGCAAAAAATATGGGCATCTTCTGATTTCTTACACGACTGTATTTCGTATTCCCAGCAAATCATCTGGAATTGCCTTTGTCTCAACGAGAAAAAGGCTTGAAAGGAGACTATTAACCATGTTGAATTCCAACCAAAAATCCCGCAAGACCGTTGCTATTGCCTTGGCCTGTGCCCTGGGCGCCAGTTGTTTGGCGATGTCTGCGTTTGCGGCCGAACTGCCTTCTTCTATCGATGTGCCCAATGCTGAACTGATGGATGTCGCCGATGTGAAATTGGGCGATGCAGGCGACGCTCACATTGTTGAGTCTGCCAATGGTTTTATGGATCTGTCCACCATGAAGCTGTCCACTGAATCCAATGACGCTGCCAAGATGATTGAGTCCACCACTGGCTTTGCCGATTTGTCCCAGTTTAACCTCTCCACTGACACCGCAGACGGTATGGCATTCTATGAGGGTACTGTGACTGCGAAAGCTGGCGAAGCCGTGCCGTATGCTTCTGGCAGCCTTTCCAGCGGAAAGGGATATGCTTTTGATGCCCAGAATCTGGTCAAGGGTCAGAAAGTAACCATCAATGCAACCTGGACTCCCACCTCTTCTAAGGTCCAGATCGGACTCATCAACAACAAGACTGGCTACGGCCTCGTGAAAACTGTTACCAACGGGTCGGGGTCTGTGTCTTTCGAGATTACTGGTGACTCCAACTTCTCCATCTTTATCGGCAATGTGTCTCCCAGCAGCATTCGCTTTGATGTTTCCTATATTGTGAACTGACAATTTGCTCAGTAGCTGGTTTATGATGCCAAACAACTCAGTCCATTGAGCAAAAAGCAAGGCGGGGAAAGATCTTGAAGATCTCTCCCCGCCTTGTCTAAAGGGACAACATTTCATACAGTACGGCGGAAACAAAAAGCGGGAAAACACAACATGAGGTGTTCATTCCCGCTCTTTTTCTGCCAACATATCTATATCTTGTATTTCTTTGCTTTTGAAATGCACACCCCTAATCTATGAGGTAGTGCCGCAGCAAATCCTCCCGGCCATCTTCTTTCAGCCGTTCCACAGAATAGCGCAGCCATTCCTCCGGGGTGGGTACATCTCCGGCACATGGTATCCGTTCCCATTGCGCCCGGCGCTCCGGGTCAGGGTCATGCAAGCCCTCCCATATCCGCTTTGAGATTTTCTCTTTAATCTTTTCCACGGTCGTATGATCCCGCTCCGCCAGCATGGCGAAGAAATCTTTTCCTTTCTCTTGCAATGTAAAGCCTCCTATCTGTATGAATAGTATCTCCATGTTAGGCCCATGATATAAACTACTCTATGCCCCACTTGGGAAATATAATAGCCACCGATTGTGACTATTATACCACCCATTTGGGAATTAAAATAGATACAGATGGGCAGGTGATGGAATGGACGCACAAAAGCGGATCAAGCAGCTCATGGAGGAGCGCGGCTGGACGGATTACAGGCTGGCAAAAGAGGCAAACCTATCTCACTCCACAATAACCAATGTTTTCAAAAGGAATAATGCGCCGACGCTTCCCACGCTGGAAGTGATTTGTCGTGCGTTTGGAATAACCTTAGCACAGTTTTTCGCGGAAGGCGGAGAAGCTGTGGAAATAACGGATGAACAGCGCGAGCTTTTTGCAAAATGGAGTACACTCACCGAAAAGCAAAAAGCCCTGCTGCTTGAATTTATAAGCACCTTGCAGTAGAGGGCAAAGAAAAAGACCGCAGGCCGGAACCTGCGGTTTTCTCTTTGTCTTTATGCTGCTTTCCATAATTCTGCTGTGACTTCAACCTGCCGCCCGTCGCGGAAGGTAAATACCAGCCTTTTATCTTCGTAAACCGTCACATACTGGCTCGTCAGAGTAATGTTTCTCCGCGTTTGCCTTTGCCCGTTTGAGATTTCTGCTGAAATTCCGAGCCACCGTCTTGGTGAAGGAATCCACCATGGCGACGATCCGCTTTTCATCAGAGGGAGACATCATGCCGCATCCCTCCTTTTTGCAGATTTGAGCTGGTTCTTTTTCGCCTCCTCACATAACCAGAACACATCTCAGGAGTGCAAACCGGAAAGTTTTTGAAAAATATTTTGAGAAAAATTTTTGAATGGGTGAGTCTATCTAAATGCTGGTTAGGAGCTGCACATATAATTTTCCTCCTCATACAAAATGGGCCAATCCGCATAAGGCAGACTGGCCCATTTTGGCAAGTAGTAGTCTTGCCTTGAAAAATAATTTATGAAGATTTCCCGCTTTGCTCTATATGTAGTTCGCCTTTTTTCAGCCGGAACACCACATCCGCCTGTTTTGCCAGCTCGTTTGAGTGGGTGACTACTACCACGCATTTATTCATCTGATGTGCGCTTTCTTTCAGGATTTCTGTAATATCCTGAGCGGTTTCTTCGTCCAGATTGCCAGTAGGCTCGTCCGCCAAAATCACTGGAGCCTCGCTGGCCAGTGCCCGCGCAATGGCTACACGTTGTTGCTGACCGCCGGAAAGCTTCAACACGTTTCGTCTTGTTTCTTCCTTCGTCAACCCCAGCCGTTCCAGAAACGGAAATGCTGGTTTTTTGGAAATCAGCCGGACATTCTCCTGCGGAGTCATATAATCAATCAGGTTGTAGCTCTGAAAGATAAACGAAACATTCTTTTTCCGGTGTCCTGCTAATCCGGTCTGTGCAACATCCTTCCCTTCAAACAGGATAGCCCCGCTTGTGGGACTGTCCAGACCGCCCAACAGGGAAAGGAGCGTTGTCTTGCCACAGCCGGAGGGGCCGAGAATGGCATACATCTTTCCAGCCTCCATCCGCGCGTCAATTCCTCTGAGTACCTTTTTCTTTTTATCATAAGAATAGGTCAAGTTTTGTAATTCCAAAGTTCCCATATAGCTACCTCCTATTCACCTTCCGGTACAAATTCATAGTTGAAGTCATAGTCCTTTACTTTATCCGGCACCTCATAATCTATCATGGGCGCACCAGACTGCTCCTGCGTTTCGTCCCCTTTGTTCTCCTTCGGGGTACACCCAGTGAACAACAGTACCAGAAGAAAGAATATAGGAAACAATTTCCATACTTTTTTCATATCGTTACCGCCTTTCTCAGCTCATTTTTGATAAAATCTCTCGCGGTTTCAGCCGCATGACGGAAATCGAGGAAAATCCAGCGGATACCGTTACAATTCCGATCCCAAGCAGGAATAGGAGCCCCATTTCCTCAAACTGTACGCGAACCTGTAATTTAGGGGGTTCTATTTTCTGATCTTCTGCGTCTGTTCCGGCTTCGCCACGGCTTCCGGCAGATAAGCCGTTCTCCTGCTGCACCTCTGTTACCGCCTGCCCGGATTGCAGGACGTTTCCCATCTGGCCTGCAATGGCGCTGGCAGAGAAATAAGAAAGGGAAAACGCCAGCACTGCTATGAGCAAAACCTCGGCAATATACTGTCCTAAAATCGACAGCTTGTTGATCCCAACAGAAAGCAGCACGCCGGTTTCATGGATTCGGGTTCTGGCCCACATGGTAAGAATGAGCGAAAGGATGGCAATGCTTACAATCAGCGCGACAATCAAAATAGTGGCTATCAGCTCCGATAATTGTTCTAAGGAGGACGCGGCGTTCTCATAGTCCTCGTTGTCAACCAGAAAAGAGAATCCCTTCCAGTCCACACCGGAAATGCCCTTTACTTTAGAAATGATTTTCTCCATGTTCTGCGGATCGTCTACTGATACGGTCAGCTCGTTAAATCCCTGGATTGCAGGGCCATTTTCATGAGCCACTAAAGTGGCAAGATCGGTGATAATGAGATTTTGTATTTTATCGTAGGTTGTCACCTGATCGTTGATACCTTCGATTTCTTTTGGAGAGAACAGGCCCACAATCTCAATCTCCACGCCTTTGTACGTTTGGATTTTATCGCCAATTTTCAAGCCGTTTTTCTCAGCCAGATCCTTGCTGATTAGCCCCTTGTTTTTATCGTCCGGCAGAATATGCCGCCCCTCTGTCAGCGTAAGCTGCCCGGAAGTAAACCGGGTAAGCTCTTCGCTTTTCCATGTGCTTAGTATTTTTGAGGATTCACGAAATTCTTCCTCAATGGGGATATTGCCAGTGAACAGTTTCAGAGAAGGGAAAGCCGGCAGCCCCTCCACCGTGGCGCTGCACTCCTTGATCCCCTCAATTCCCCGGATTTGTTCTACCAGCTCCGGGCTGATCTGCTGGGTGGAATACATCAGGGTTCCGCCCTCCACGCTTTCCACCTTCAAATAGGGGTTGTTTTCCGTGTAGTCAAAGCCAATGAGAAAACTCCCGCCAAGACTTTGCCGCAGCTCCTGCTGGGCAGCTTTAGAAGCGTTCCCCAGCGCCAGGGCGGTCAGTACAAAGGTTGCCATCACCAGCAAGATGACAAAAAGAAGGATACTCTTGCCCCTCTTGCGGACGATGTACAGCCACGCTCGATTCATAAAGTTCATAGAATGACCTCCGTTTCATATAGGATAAGTGTTGCAACGCTGACAGCATAGCACCCCAATATGGAACCAGTATGAAACGGAAAAAAGCAATCGCTTTATGAGAGATAAAGGGTAAAGCACATTCCCGGCGGGTTTTTGGTCGCCTCAAATTGATAGGGCAGCCCAAGGGCCTTTGAAAGTGTATCTACAATATATAACCCCAGCCCATTCCCTCCATCTTTTCTGCCTCTGGCGAAATCCGGGCGGTAGAACGGCTCAAATACATGGGCCAGCTTATCCGGCGGGATGGGCGTACACTCGTTTTCTATTTTTATCTGCCGGGCGGTCAATAGAACGGTGATCTTGCATCCCGGCTTTGTGTAGGAAACCGCGTTGGAGAGCAGATTGGACAGGATTTTTTCAAGGCCTTTCTTTGACGTGTGGACAGGGCACTTTCCCTGTATGCTGAAAGAAAAGTCGAGTCCCTTTGCCTTCGCAATCAACTGATAAGGCTCGCAGATCGCCGGAAGACACTCCGACAGGTCAAAGGTTTCCGCGTCTTGTTTCTCCTGTGTAAAATCCAGCCGGGAGGTATCCAGAATTTCTTTAATCATAAAGGAGAGCTGTCCGGTAATCTCCTTACATTCCAACAGACAGCGATCCCGGTCTTTGTATTTTCCAATGCCTAAGATCATGTTTTCCAAAATCGCGTTCAGGGCCGTCACCGGCGTTTTCAGCTCATGGGAGGCGGCCCGCAGGAAATCAATTTTTGACCGTTCCGCCTCACGGACGTTTTGCTTTTCTTCTTCCAGATTTTCAATGGTGGAAAGCAGGCTGGCATACAGCTTATTTACGCGGGCGGCCAGCTCGCCAATCTCGTCCTTCGTATGCACCACGCAGATTGCAGCCTTATCCAGCTTTTCCATCTTTTCTGTTGTTTCCGCAATCTGCTTGATCGGCCTCGTCATGGCTCTGGAAAACAACAGGGAACACCCGGCGGATATGATGGCGCAGCAAAGCAGGGATACCGGCAGTGCTTTTCCGATAGCGGATTTTATCAAGATTCCGGTATTCACAGCACTCTCGATAATGGCCCCTTCCACAAAACGGTTGGTGCTTACGGTCATTTGCGGCGCAAGCACATAGAGAAAAACATGAGCCATCACGGTGACAAACAGCATTACCAGAAAGGTGTATAAGAAGATTTTAGTAAAGAGCTTTAAGTTTCTCATGGGTGTTCCTCATACTTGTAGCCAACGCCTTTTACCGTTACAATCCGGTCAAGACTCAGCTTTTTCCGTAAATTTTTGATGTAGGTATCAATAGTTCGGTCGATGATGGGGTAATCATATCCCCACAACTCGTCCAAGATCTGCGACCGTGTAAGAACCAGACTTTTATGCTCTATCAGCAATTTCAGCAGGTCGATCTCCTTTGGTGTCAGGTCAATAGGGCCGCCCGGCCCGGAAGCGGTGTAGCCGCCAAAATCCACCGTAATATCGCCTATCTGGATTTGGCTCAGTTCCGGACTTTTACCACACCGCCGCAGCAGGGCCGTCACCCGTTTCCCCAGCAAAAGCATGGAAAAGGGTTTTGTGATATAGTCGTCCGCCTGTTCATCAAAGCTGGCCGCCTGAGTAGGCTCATCGTCAAGGGCGGTAAGCATTAAGACGGGGATGCCGCTCGTTTGACGCAGTTCTTTTAATACCTCCAAACCGGTCCGTTTCGGGAGCATAATGTCCAGAACCACTAAATCAATGGATTTTTCCCTTGCGATCTGCAAGCCATGCTCTCCATCGAAGGCAGACAAAACCTTATGCCCTGCGGAGCTCATATATTCACAGATTGCCTCGTTGGTGGCAGTATCATCTTCCACAATCAATAAAACAGCCATTTTTACACCTCCTCACATTATTATACCAAAGCAATATGGAAACAGTATGAAATGCTTTGTGTCAGATTGACAGTGTACTGAACTTAATGGGAAAAAGCAAGCCTTTCATAACGGATCAATCCGCACAAGGCAGCTTGGCCCATTTGGCAGGTGACTGGCCCGCCTTGCTGTAAGAAAAAGTTCTTTTGTATTATTACTACTTTATTCCCACTTGAAGAATTTCACCGCAATTCCACTGCAGATAATAATCAGAGCCACCATGACAACCAGAGGGAGCCAAGCAACTTCTATCGGTAAGCCCAGAGAAGCCGCTTTCAGCAATTTGATCCCCTGAGTCAGCGGTAGAATATCTGCAATCCTCTGCAATGCTGTCGGCATCACCTCGTATGGGAGAGTGGCCCCGGAGAAGATCAACATGGGAAAATACAAAACGCTGGCAACAATACTCGCGACCTTCATGTTCGGAGCGACTCCGCCCACCATCATTCCAATGCTGAATGTGGAAAGCATCACCAGAAGATAAGAGGCCAGAAAGATTCCCACGGAACCGGGCAACCGAACGCCGAAGAACAAACTTCCTACCAGATAGACCAATATCAAAGAAAGCAGCGAGTAAATGGCGTAAATAGAAACCTGTACTGTTAGCAGCAGGATGGGGCTGGTTGGCGTTACCTTATAGCGTTTCAGTATTTTCTTCTGCCGATAGTCAGAAATCACCAACGGGAGGCCCATAACGCCACCGGCGCAGATTGCAATCGTGGAAATTGCTCCAAAGGACTGCTCTAAAAAGGAATAGCTTGCTCCCTCGAAAGCGGGCTGATTTCCATAAATGATACCGAGCAGTACCACCATCACGACTGGCAGGCAAAGTGCGAAGATCACCATGTCCATACCTCGAAAAGACAGCTTGATTTCTGTTTTCAGCATTGTAACATATTTATTCATCGTCCGTTTCCTCCTCTCCGGTAAACCACAAATAGGCTTCTTCCAAATTATCATATGGGCTTTGGTGAATTGCCTCCTGAACGGTTCCTGTGAAAATGAAATTTCCGTCCTTCAAAATGGCGATTGTATCGCACAGGACTTCCACCTCGTCCATAAAATGTGAGGAAAGAAAGATGGTCAGACCCTTTTGCTTCAGTGCGTCCAGACTTTTCCAAACACTCCTGCGTGCTTTCGTATCAAGGCCCGTTGTAAGCTCGTCCAGAAAGACGACCTTCGGATCAGGCAGGAGTGCTAAAACGATGAATAGCCTCTGTTTTTGCCCACCGGACAGTTCATTTACGAAAGCGCCTCGTTTTTCCCACAGACCAAACTGCCTCAAAAGCTCCTCGTAATTTGCAGCTTTCCGGTAGAGGCAGGCGGTTTCTTCGCACAGCTCCCAAACCTTAATTTTGTCCGAGTAGCTGGCTTCCTGAAATTGTACGCCAACCTGTTCAAAGAGCTGTTTTCGATCTTTTCGAGGGTCTAATCCTAAAATAGAAACAGATCCCGCATCTGCCTTTCGAGTGCCTAAGATACACTCTATCGTGGTAGTTTTGCCCGCGCCATTCGCTCCGAGCAGGCCGAACACCTGACCTGTTCCAATCGAAAGATCAATGTTACTGATTACTTTGTTTCCGGCGTAAGATTTACTCAAACCGGATACTTTGATGGTTTCATCCATGCCTTTATACCTCCTATTTTGATGTATAAAGGTTAGCATGGTTCGGTGGTATGGTGGGTCAATGTAGGCTTTTATTTTGTCATTTTCTGCATTTTTTCAATTTGTCCGGCCACATAAACCGCATTTTTCCGGGCCTCGGCCAGAGAGGTAAGCAGCTTGTCGCACGCCTTAATAATATCGTCATCCTCATTCGGCGTATCAATGACTGTACGGATATTTGCGGCGGGATCGTCGTTGATCGCCCGCAGCATCCGTAAAATGGCTGCCAGCGAGTAATTCGCGCAGCGAAGGGAGCGGATGATCTTCAAGCGTTGTATATCCTTCTCAGAATAGACACGATAACCGTTCTCTCTGCGCTTGATTGTGAACAGGCCATTCAATTCCCAGTTCCGCAGTGTGTCTATGGTAACACCGAGAAAATCCGCAGCTTCTTTTCGTGTGAAGTAAATACCCGCATATTCTTCTCCATCCAACCCAGCAAGTATTTTCCGGGTAATCTGAATTGCTTCCTCAGCATTTTTTCGTTCCTGATCCACTTGCTGGATATAGCGGCGGGTCAATGCGGCAGCTTCTTCATAATTTCCAGCAGCGGAAACCTTTATGATATTCACCGCTTGCTTTCTGAGTCCATTTTGAAGTACCTCCACCCGAAGTGCCGCACGCGCCAGCTTGAATTGCTCTATATGAAGGTCGGTAAACACTCTGTATCCATTTGGTAAGCGATCCGGCTTAGGGATAAGAGCGCATTTTTCATAGAGTCGGACGGTATTCACATGGATGCCAATCCGTCTGGCGATGTCAATGGTTTTATACTGCTTCATCCTATACACCTCCCATTCTGTTATACCACACTTTATAAGTCTGGTGTTTAAGTGTAGGGTTGACAGTGTAGCGGATTTTGAAGGAAAAGGCAAGCCTTTTGTAATGAGCTAATCTACTCAAGGCAGGTAACAGGCCTGCCTTACAGAGAGAATATTCTATAAATAATAGTAGGTTTTCTTGCCAATATAGCCTATACCAAATATGGCGATTGAGGTAAAAAACATTATAGCAGCAAGATGATTTATAAACCTTCCGTATAGATAGCCATAAAACAATATACCTATTGGGAGGGCAACGCTTACTATTGCTGAATAAAAAGACATGATACGTCCTAACATATCATTGGGTACATTCTGCTGAATGGCAGACATAATAAAAATTCCTGCTATGCTCGCACTTATGAAAATTATTATTCCAATAATCACAAATATGATATAGGTTAAGTTTGCAGAAAGATCGAGCAAAAGAACAATTCCAAAAACAGCTATTGATATTCCCATAATCCAAAACAGCCAGTAGATTTTGTTCGTTTTGAATTTATTAGCAATCACTCCAGCAATTATCCCTCCTATAAGCCCGGCAGTTCCCATAAAAGCCTGTGACAGTCCATTTAATACAGAACTTAGATTTAGTACAACTCGTATTATGAAGGGGGCGCCTGTTGTAATTAGGGGCTGTATCAATAAAACAAAAGCAGCGTTTAGAAGAATTGCTTTAAATACATATTTCTGTTTTGATTTTAAGAAATAAAAACTCTCACCTATGTCTTTTTGTATTGCGTGTAATGGGTTACTAATTGGGGCCAAAGATATCTTCGGTATTTTTATGAACGCTTCAAAGATAGCTGCAGAGAAAAAACAAATAGCACACCCCGAAAAGATAATTTGCACGCCCGACAAATATGCTTTTCCAACTGCATTATAAAGCAGCCCTGCTAACAATGGCCCTGTTAAATTTGCAATCATATTTATTTGGCTAACAATGGCATTAGACTGTATAAGGTTGTCTTTCTCTTGAATGAGAGGTATGCTCGATTGCACCACGGGGCTTTCAAAAGAAGATACAACTGACAATCCTACCATGATAACAGTTATCAAAATGAGAACATTGGAAAACGATAATGAAAACACTAATAGGACAGCCATAATTCCATATAGGCCATCTAAGGCAATCATAAGATTTCTTTTATTACTACGATCAGCGATAATGCCACCAATCGGAGATAAAAAAACAGGCGGTAGATAACCGATTGCTGTAATTATTCCAAACGAAGTGGCAGAACTGGTTAAGTCAAGTATCAATAAAGAAGAGGTGAATTTGAGTAGGGTAGTTCCAAACATAGATGATGCCTGCCCTATTATTAAAAATATAAAATTTCGGTTTAATGTTTTTTCTTTCATACCTTACCCCTTAAAATTTTCTCTTATTATAAAAATAAAAGCCTGACAACGGCTGTCAGGCTTTCAAAATCTTTATATGTTTTTTATTTGATTATTTCTAACATGGTGGCAATGTCCTCGGTTGCCATTGCTACTTTTGACTTTTCAATTAGAATGTTTCCTCCCGTCATTATGTAGGATGGCATTACTCTAATACCTTTATAATAAATTTCGGTAGTACGCAATTTATAGGTGGAAACGGTAGGAACAACATTTTTCTTTGTGGCCTTTTTCGTAATCATGTTAAAGGCTTTTTTCGCTACATCACCCATAAGCATAATAACCTTTACATTGGGGAATAAAGAAAGTTCTGCTTCTAAATAGGGCAAACTATCTTGAATGCTATTTTTTTCGATAGCATATTTTGTTTTTGGAGTTTTTACAGCATTTGTGATATAGATACCCATTTGCAATATGTCTTGTATAGACTTAACCTCTGCTCCTGCCCCTTGAAAAAGAGGAATAGTAGTTTTCAGATAATCAGCGTCAGGGACTCCATAAAAATCCTGTAAAGCATCAGAGGGTACAACTTCATTTATCATAATTGCCTTAATCGTAAGAGGATCAATTTCAATGTTGTTTAGATATATACTGTTTGTTATGCCTACTTTTGCTTCAAGTTCATTTTGTATATTCATATCTTATTCTCCTTTATGATGCTCTCTTGCAGCTTCGTGTTTTGCTTTCAATATTTGACGGATAGATTTGGGTCGAACTATGGTTACTTTGTCTCCGAATGACATAAGAAAATCATATAGCCAATTATTTTCCGGCAGAGTAAGTTTAACAGTATATCCGTTTTCATGTTTTATAATAGCCGTATCGTCCAGCGTATCAAATAACCTATACCCAACATCTAAAGTAAACTCTAATTCTAAGTCTATTAAATTTCCTATTTCCTCTGGTATTGGAAAGACAGAATTATATTGACATATATCTGTTTTACGCTCAAAATGTACTTCTGTTAAAAATAGGTTTTTTATCCGCGAAAGTCGAAACAACCTATTTTTATTTCGAGAAAGGCAAAAAGCGAATAAATACCACGCTTTGTCTTTATAAATCAATTTATATGGATATACATTTCTCTTACTGCCATCACCAGTAGAATTGTAATAATCAAAAATGATTTCGCAGTTTTCCAATATCGCCTGTTTTAGTTGCCTAAACAATCTATTTTCACTTTCTGCAACACTCCCCCAACGAGAAAAATCTACATCAATCCAATCGGTTAAACCAATTTGGAAAATCGCACCAAGTTTCTTCAAAACAGTCTCTACCTCTGGATATTGAACGGCGGATAAGCTTTGTAAACTGGACAGTATCTCCAACTTTTCACTGTCTGAAAAAAAGGATTTATCGAGGACATAGTCATCAAGAAACCGTATGCCGCCGTTTCTTCCAGTTGTAACATAGATCGGAATACCCGCACTACTTATGGCGTCTACATCACGATAAATTGTGCGAACGGAAACTTCAAATTTTTCTGCTAATTCAGGAGCAGTAGCGTGCCCTTTATCCAGTAAGTAATACAAAATTCTAAACAGTCTGCTTTCCTGCAACTTATCACCCCCATAGGTTGATTATATTATAATAACCATGACAATGTCATGTCAAGGTTATAGCTGATTGTTGACAGTGTACTGAACTTTTAGTGAAAAAGCAAGCGTTTTATAATGGCTAATCCACGCGCGACATCGTGACTCAGCATGAACTTGGGAGTATGTCCTAATCCTAAGGAGGATGTAAGATAATCATCTAATTTCCAAGTTATTTTAAATTAAAAAATGCCTAAAAGCCTTGATTTTCCACCCGTGGTGTGTAAGCTGTGACTCACACGAGGCACAAGCCACAGAACAAAAATGAAAGGTGGAAAATACAATGAAAACAGGAAAAATCACAGCAAAACTGAGGGACGCGGTTCCGGTTTGCCTTATGGTAAACGGCGAGGAAGTAAAACGGTACAAAAACATTGAGCTGCCGGACGAGCTAAAAGAAGTGGAAATGACCGACTTCCATTTCAACGTACACATGGACGGGAAGATTACCTTTGAAATCCACTATGAGGAAGGCGCACTGCCGGAGATATTTCCGGAGGCCCGCACCAGAGTAAGCCGGGCGGCGAAGGCCGCAGCCAAAGCCGCCGCACAGGAAAGCACAGAGGTTATGGCCGTGGAGGCTGCCGAGCCGGAAATAGAGGCCGCTTACAATGTAACGGGTGTACGTCGCAAGGAGCTGGTGGCAGCAGTAGGTGACTTCATTGGAGCAAAGCCTGAATATCTGAAAGCGCCGACATACGCTTTCGCAGTAGGAAGCTATAACATCGACAAAGAAGGAACCTTGACCGGCCCGGAAAATCCGGCGCTGCTCGAAAACCTGAAAGAACAAGGTTTTATAATCGCAGAATAAAATATGAAGGCCCCGCTTCGGCGGGGTCTTTCTTGGGTTATAACATACTTTCCTTTTGTAGCTCGATATGCTATAATCAGAAAAACAAATTAGAAGTTGTGGGGGGTTGTATAATGGAATATATTAAGGTTACGAGCGAAAATATTGAGAAAGAGCATATATGTTGTGCTATTTCTAATAACAATGATATTCAAGTATCTTCCAAAAAAGCATGGTTGTCAGAACGATTTGGGGATGGTTTAGTTTTTCTCAAAAGTACGGAAAGAGGAAAATGTTTTATTGAATATATCCCTGCTGAAAAGGCATGGAATCCGATTTCAGCAGATGGATATATGTATATTGATTGTCTATGGGTTGCGGGTTCGTTTAAAGGGCATGGTTATTCGTCAGATTTATTAAATGCTTGTATTGAAGATAGTAAAAACAAAGGGAAAAAGGGATTGTGTATTTTAGCAGCGGCAAAGAAAAAACCTTTTTTAGCAGATCCTAAATTTCTGAAGTATAAGGGATTTCGAGTATGTGATGAAGCTGATAATGGTATTCAATTATGGTATTTACCGTTTGTCGAAAATACAACATTGCCACAATTCAAAGAATGTGCGAAACATCCCCATACTGACGAAATGGGTTATGTTTTATATTATACAAGTCAATGCCCGTTTAATGCGAAGTATGTCCCTGTAATTGAGAGGATTGCAAAAGAAAAATCAATACAATTTAAAGCTGTTCACTTGCAGAGTAAAGAAGAAGCCCAAAATGCTCCGACACCAATCACAACATACGCATTGTTCTTCGATGGTAACTATATTACGAATGAGCAGATGAATGACAAGCGGTTTCTGAAATTATTGGAGAAGTAAAATTCTAATTTGCTGTTTTGATTAGCCCCGCTTCGGCGGGGCTTTTCCTGTCCTCAGTAAAAAAAGATATGTTTTAAGACCTTTAGAGCTTGCTTTTTGACCGGTGGTGTGTAAGCTGTCACTCACAGAAATAAAACATATCTTTAAGGAGGACGCAACCATGCTGCAAATATCTGAAATCGTAAGAAAAACCGAGGAAATGTTCGACTTGTTCAACGAGCATTTTTACGAGGGCGAGCTAAACCACCCGGCCATCACTGTATCACCAGACGGAGGGCGCGGGGCGTATGGCTGGTGCAGTATCAACGAGATATGGAACGCCAGCGGTGAGAAATATCGGGAAATCAATCTCTGCGCCGAGTACCTTGACCGGCCCATCTTCGAGCTGGCAGCCACGCTTCTGCATGAGATGGCGCATCTCTACAATCTGGTTCATGGCATCCAAGACGTAAGCAACAACGGCTACTACCACAACCAGAAATTTAAGGCCACCGCTGAGGCCCACGGCCTGCATATCGAGAAGCACGCCAAGTATGGCTGGACGGTAACAACGCTGGCCCCGGAGGCAGAGGCATGGATCAGAGAAACCTTGGGGGAGGACAAGATCAACGCCAGCCGCTTGCCAGTGGAAGGCACCACCAAGGGCGGAAGCAAGAAATCCATTAACCGCAGTATCAAATATGTTTGCCCCTGCTGCGGCACCATCATCCGGGCAACGCGGGAAGTCAATGTAATCTGCGGGGATTGCGGAGAGGCTTTTGAGCGGGAATAAGAAAAAGCGGGAGCCGCAAGGTTCCCGCTAAATTGTTCGCTTTGAAAGAGGTGGCGCTGTCCGGGAGCGGATACTTTTTAGCGTTTCCTCGTTTCTGGCATATACGGGCCGGACAAGGGTGTGCAGAAATGAGCCACCGTGGGGCTATATGATCGTCGCGATAGCAAGCAGGCCAATGGTGGCCTATTCCATCAAGTCCCCGGAAAACAGGAAAAGCCCGGAAAGCCCATAATATCAGGCTTTCCGGGCATAGATACAAAAACAGCCCTCCGATTTGGAGAGCTGTTTTTGTATTAAAAATTGTTCCTTAATATGCTTGATATATATGTATTATCTCTCTTTCCCTTTTGACCAGCACAGGATTGACAGCTCATGGAGGAAATCGTATGAAAGAAATTATTGTTATTCATACTTCTGACCCAGATGGAAGTATTTTTCGCTCTATTCTTGGAGCCTTGCAGGGAAAAGATGTTCAAATTCTCCATGCTGCTGACCATGATCCCTCTGCCCTAACTCTGGGAGATATTGAGATATTTCCAGAGCAGCGGCGGGTCACGAAGGCCGGTGTGGAGATCTGCCTGAACTACGGAGAGTTCTCTATCCTTTACTGCATGGCTCGCTGCCCTGGTCGTGTGTTCAGCCGGGAACAGCTCTATAATGCGGCCTGGGGCGAGGACTACGAATTAGGCACCAATACCGTGGACAACACGATCTGGCGCCTGCGGAACAAACTGGAGCCTGACCCAAAGCATCCCACCTATATCAAGACCGTTTTTCGGGTGGGAGATAAAATTGAAAAATAGCATACCAAAAGTGCCGGGTGTGACTTTGTTCTACACCTGGCGTTTTTCTGCAACTTTAGAATCTCTATCCAGCGGATGTTTAATAAATTATTCTAATATTCCATCGACCACCGCCGAAAACCCTTCATTCCGTGGGCTTTTTGCCCCAAAATGCGTAGAGAGTAGAGTGCTACAATCACTATCTGTCGCAAAATTTTGAAGTTTACCCCATAACCAGTTAAAGTAAAATACCGTTGGAATGTATATTGACAAAAATGAGAACTGGAAGTATACTAAATACATACCAAACGAATGAATAAAATGTCGGAGGTGATTTTTCAGTGGCTAGAAATAAATATCCCGAAGTAACTGTTGAGAAGATATTAGAAGTATCGCAACGGTTGTTCATAGAAAAGGGGTACGACAATACAACGATTCAAGATATTGTAAATGAACTCGGTGGATTGACTAAAGGTGCTATTTATCATCACTTCAAGTCAAAAGAGGAAATTATTGACGCTTTAGGTGAGAAACTTTTTTTTGACAACAATCCGTTTGTTATCGTACAAAAGCAAAAGCACTTAAACGGATTACAAAAAATGCGCGAGGTCATAAAGTTAAACCATGCAGATATTGGTAGGACAGAACTTGGAAAACAAAGTATTCCTCTTTTAAAAAATCCTCGTCTGTTAGCAGAACTTGCTGACACAAATAGCAGATTGCTTGCCCCTCTTTGGCTCCAACTTATTCAAGAGGGAATAGAGGACGGTTCTATCCAGACAAAGTATGCAAAAGAACTTTCCGAACTTTTGCCGTTGCTTACAAACTTTTGGTTAATTCCATCGGTCTATCCCGCAACACAAGAAGAACTGCTGTCAAAGTTTGCTTTTATCAAGTATTTGCTGGACAGTATGAACTTACCGATCATTGACGATGAAATCTTCGGAACAGTGAAAAACTACTTGGAACATCTAAATGTAGGTGAGTAAATAAAATTGCCTTGCAAAAAGGCAGTTTTATTTTCAAACAATACATTCGTTCATAAGGTATTATTTTTTAGATGTATACATACCGTCTTAATGTATGAAAGGAGATAGTTATGTCTAATGTAGATCAAAAAATCGAAAATGTTGCAAACAAAATTGAAAGTGCTGTAAACAAGGCATGGAAAAAGCGTTCATTCCGCATTGTTTCTAAGTCTATCTCTGCTACAGCAGAAATTGGGTTGATGATAGGGGCTGCACATTTATCTCAAAAAGGTTATAAATCAGCAGCTACCTGTTTGTTTGGTTTGGGCGCAGTAGGGCTTGTTTGTGATTTACTTTTTAACAGGAAATAGGAGGCTACCAATTTATGACACGCTATTTGAAACAATATAAATTTTTGCTGTTCCTTACCGTATTATTTACTGCTATCAGTTCTCTGTCCTATGTGTTTATCGCTATCTTATTGCAACAGGTTATGGACATTGTAGATATAGGCGATATGGACGGCTTCATCAGAATAATGCTCTTTTCTTTAGCCTACTTTGCGCTTATGGGAGTATTCATGTACCTACAATCTTTGTTCAGCAAAAAATTTATCTGCAAAATTATGAAAGCTGTTCGTTCCAAAACCTTTATGGGAATTGAGAGGCAGACGATTGAGGATTACACTAAAAACCATACCGCAGATTACTTATCTGCAATTACGAATGATGTAAAAATGATTGAGGACAATTTTTTACTTCCTCTCCTGCAAGTCATTCAATACACTATTATTTTTATAGCGTCCCTCGCTGTAATGATCTACTTTGACATTATCGTTACGGTATGCGTAATTATTGCAATCGCCATTATGCTTATTGTACCCAGTCTGTTTGGAGGGCTGCTCTCTGAACGACAGGACAAATATTCTGATCTGCTATCCGTTTTTACAAACCATGTAAAAGATCTGCTATCCGGTTTTGAAGTTATCAAATCTTATCAAATGAAAAATTATGTTCTCTCACGATTTGAAACAAGTAACGAGGACACGATAAAAGCAAAATATTCAGTTGACAAGGCGATTGCCGCAAATGAGGCGGTTTCTATGGTACTTGCGCTTCTTGTTCAGGTTGTTGTTGTTTTTCTTTCGGCATACTTCATTATTATTGGACGTATCAGTGCGGGAGCATTATTAGGCATGGTGCAGGTAAGCAGTAACCTTGCCAACCCTCTTTTAATTATTTTTAGTAATATCCCCAAAATCAAAAGTATAAAGCCGATTGCACACAAGCTAAATCAACTTTCAGATTACGAGAAGCACGGCGCAAGTACGAAAAAATCTCCTGCTTTCAACGATGTAATTTGTGTAGAAGATTTGCACTTTTCTTATGATAAAGAAAATGAAGTCATAGGCGGTATTTCACTATCCATTGAGAAAGGGAAAAAATATGCTTTTGTTGGTAAAAGTGGTTGCGGAAAATCTACGCTTATTAAGTTAATTGCCGGATATTATTCCGATTTCACAGGTAATGTACTATATGACGCAAACAGTCTATCAATCTTGGATATTGATAAAATAACTGCCCTATCGTCGATCATTCATCAGAATGTCTATATGTTCGATGAAAGTATTTTCGATAATATTTGCTTGCATGAAGATTACAGCGAAAAAGAATTACAGTCTGCTTTATCTGATAGTGGGTTATCAAGTTTTATCAAGCAAGTACCAAATGGCCTTGAATATCACGTCGGAGAAAATGGCGCTAATCTTTCCGGTGGACAGAAGCAAAGAATTGCCGTAGCAAGGGCTTTAATTCGTAAAAAACCACTCTTGATCTTAGACGAGGGAACTTCTGCAATAGATATGCAGACTGCGTATGACATTGAAAGCAGATTATTAGCAATATCTGATTTAACGCTGCTTACAATCACGCACAATATGAGCAAAGACATTCTTGAACTCTATGACGAGATTATTTTTATGGCAGACGGAAAAATCATTGAGCATGGCACATTTGAAACTCTCATTGCAAAACACGCTGCATTTTATGATTTCTACCAACTTAAAAAATAAGTAGTTAAGGAGGGAGCTGCTACTGGTTTGCCCTACGGGGGCTTTGAGAAATCAAGGCGCCGCTCTTATTTTGCCTGAAGGAGAGTGATACCAGGATCGGTGGCCCCCGGAGGGAATCGTATGAAGGAGATTATAGTTATCCGTACTTCTGACCCAGATGGAAGTGTCTTTCGCTCCATCCTAGAAGCCTTACAAGGAAAAGATGTTCAGATTCTCCATGCTGCTGACCTTGAGCTTTCTTCCCTGACTCTGGGAGATATTGAGATATTTCCAGAGCAGCGGCGGGTCATGAAGGCCGGTTCGGAGATCTGCCTGAACTACGGAGAGTTCTCTATCCTTTACTGCATGGCCCGCTACCCTGGGCGTGTATTCAGCCGGGAGCAGCTTTACAATGCGGCCTGGGGCGAGGACTATGAATTAGGCACTAACACCGTGGACAACACGATCTGGCGCCTACGCAACAAGCTGGAGCCTGACCCAAAGCATCCCACCTATATCAAGACCGTCTTTCGGGTGGGATATAAAATTGAAAAATAGCATACCAAAAGCGTCGGACGCAGAATCTGCCTCTGTGTCCGGCGCTATTTTCTGCCATTATAAAAAACTAAAATGCGACGAAAAGAAAGGAGATTTTACATTTCTCGATGAAGTCCTGATGATTTCTCCAAGATAAACTCTTACTGTGACAGTCTACCCATCCCCTGGGAAAAAGTGAGGTGAGGCCGATGAGGGGCTGCAAAAACAGTATCATACATAATCAGCGCAAACGGCGGTCTTTATCTTATGGATAAGGGCCGCCTTTCTTTATGCTATCGACAAATTCCGAGGAAAACCGTCAAGGTTCCCCAAATTTAGAACTTACAATTAAAAATTATCAGCAAAGGCGGCAGCGTAGAACTGCCACATTGATGGAAGAAAGGGGATGATGCCAGCCGCCTGTGTGCCGTCCGCATAGCAGCAGACAAGGAGTAACAGTGCTATGGATCAGAAAATCCGCAGCATTGAGAAGTTGCTTTTTGTCCCATATCAACGACACACGGCTTTCAATGGACAAATTTCAATAGGCGTTGGTCTGCGTTTTTGTGCGCGGGAGTTTTCCCCAAGCGGGGACAAACCCCCGCCTGCCGGTGCTGCCTGCCCTATTGGACTTCTCAATGCACATATCCAGAAAGCGGCTGATTTTGTATTCCGATACAAAGTCGGCCGCTTTCATTTAAGGCTCCCTGAACAAAGAGTTAGGGGGCCACCACCTCCGATTTGTTTTCCGCAAAAAACAAATCGGAGGTAACAGAAGTGCAAAATTATCGCAAAAGCGACTATGCGATAAACAAAAACAGCCCAAATATCGTTTATCGCTTTCATAACGAAATCATAGAAATCACACTGGAGGATTATCTGAAGGAGAATCCTGACAAAACGGAACATGACTTTGCAGAGCTGAAAGCCCTGTCCGATCAAATCTACTATGAGCAGGATCGGGCAGAGAGCGCCCAGACCCGCAAGGATGTTTCAATACACGGTTTGGAGGAAACGGAGCATTGTGCCACTCGTGCACTGGATGAAGAATGGGAAGAACGAGTTGTTGACATACAGAACCGCAAGTATGCCTGGAAAGCCTTGGAGCAGCTTTTTACAGTGGGCGCTTTGACCGAGGTTCAGAAACGGCGATTCCGGCTTCATGTTTTTCAGGGACTCTCTACCCGGCAAATTGGTCGCATGGAAGGGACAAGCCATCAAGCTGTTGCCAAGTCCATAAACCTGGCGATTGCCAAACTTAAAAAATATTTTGCAGCACAGGGTTGACACCCCTGCGGTTTCAGGACGATAGGTGAAAGGCATTCTTTCGAGTGTTCTTCTTTCACCTGTACCTTGACAACCGCATACTCATTCATCAGTAACATCCCCCTTTTCAGTGCGATGAGCAAAAGCCGATTCAGGGGCCGCGCCATGATATACGGACATGATGAGCAGATCCCACCTGATTATCATAATTGGTCTTGCATACAATCCTGTCCTGTATGAGCGAGTAACGGCAGCCTGTAAAAACCGGGCAGCACCCGGCGCGGCCATGACCGGAAAGGGGCATAATGGTACTCCTGTCCAGCCACAGCCCTGCTTAAGATCAGAGTAGTCCATAACATTTGGAAACCATCTGGTTGCAGGATCACGCAATGGGGGCAGCTCGGAGAGATCCTCGGAGGGGTGAGATTCCCGTGGGCCGGTTCGCTGCCGGTCACTGATGACTTCCCAATATGTGCGGGGTGTCAAGGACAAATGGCACATAACAAGAAAACAAATCGGATTTTGTATTTCGCCGGAAATGGGGCAGGTCTTATGGCCTGCCCCGTTTTCCGGCTTACTTAATATTCAGGAGGTCAGTTTATGCGAAAGGCTATCCGGCGTGGCGATCTGTTCTATGCAGACCTGAACCCGGTGGTCGGCTCCGAGCAAGGCGGCATTCGCCCTGTCCTTGTTATCCAAAATGATGTGGGGAATCACTTTAGTCCTACCGTTGTTGCAGCAGCCATCACCAGCAGAAAAGCGAAGAACAGTCTGCCTACCCATATCCTACTTGAGAATGTGCCGGGGCTTGCGCCTACCTCTCTGCTTCTGTTGGAACAACTGCGGACAATAGACCGGAAGCGGCTCCGTGGTTACATTGGGCGTATCAGCACAGAAAAAATGCTGGAGGTAGATGCAGCCCTGGCAATCAGCATCGGCATAGGATACCCCAACGAAAGGAGGACTCACAATGTATGAAAATGACGGCGGCCTACTCTCTCCCAGAGATGCCTACCGATTGATGTTAAAAGACTACCCGGATGTGATGGACATTGGTCAAATGTGTGAGGCGCTTGGCGTCAGTACAAAAACCGGGTACAAGTTACTGAAAGATGGGAAAATTGAGTACCTGAAAATTGGACGGGCTTACCGCATCCCCAAAGCCCACATTCTTCGTTATTTGAAAATCACCTGCTCCACTTTTGCGGAGTAGCAGGCTATGGTGTCGATCTTCACCGGATAGACGCAGAAAGTTAACAATTCTGACGCGGATTTACCTGGAGTTTTGTTCTGTCCGATGATACAATAAAGGTGTCATTGGTAGGTGAACTCAATACCGCAAAAGGAGGAACAGATCAGTATGCCAGCGGTACACCTGCAAGAAAACAGCAAACTAATCTCCGGCCATGTGGCCGAGAAAAAAGGGTATCTCTATTGGGTTCTAAACCTTACCGATGAGAACGGTAAGAGAAAGCCCAAATGGATTCCCACCCATAAGAAAGCCAAGGGCAACAAGACCTGGGCAAACAATATGCTTCCCACCATCCGAAAGGAATGGACGGAAAAGCTGCTTCAGGAGGCTACGGCCTCACAGCAGTCGGCTTCTCCGTCTGGCCCGTCATCCGCAGAGATTTCCTTTGTGGATTTCCTGTATCAGTGGCTTGAGCACAAGTACAAGTCTGCTACCGGACGGGTGATGGACAGCAAGCCCATCGAACTCTCGACCTATTCGGGATATGAACAGCAGCTTAATAACCCCATCGCCCCGTATTTCCGAGAGCATCCTGTCGCCCTTTGTGACCTTACCAAACAAGATATTCTCGCTTTTTATGAGAAAGAATTGGAACGGGTCAAGCCGACCACCGTTAAACACTACCACGCTCTGATTCATGGGGCGTTGAATTATGCGGTTGACAAAAATCTGATTCCAAGCAATCCGGCTGACCGGATTATCATTTCCAAGCCTGAACCCTTCAAGGGTGACTACTACCTGGATTCGGAAGTCCTGAATCTGTTTGAAGTCATCAAGGGGCATAAGATCGAACTGGTAGTTCTTCTGACTGCTTTTTACGGCCTGCGCCGCAGTGAGGTTATCGGTCTGAAATGGAGTGCCTTTGACTTCAACCATAACTGCTTCTCCATCCGGCATACGGTAACAACTTGCAATGTAAAGGGAGAACGGGTCACGATTAAGAAGGACAAGGCAAAAAACAAATCCAGTCTGCGGACTTATCCATTGATTCCTTTTTTGAAAGAACGGTTGCTGGAGGCCAAGAAACAGCAGGAAGAAAATCGCAAGCTGTGCGGGCGCGCCTACAACAAAGAATATCTGGGATATGTCTGTGTCGATGTGATTGGCAATCTCATTAAACCCAACTATGTGTCCTCGACCTTTGGGAAGTTGCTTGCCAAGAACAATTTACGGCACATTCGTTTCCACGATCTTCGCCATACCTGTGCCTCGCTTTTGCTGGCAAACGGTGTTCCGATGGAACAGGTAAAAGAATGGCTGGGACACAGTGAGATTTCAACAACGGTGGATATTTACGGGCATCTGCAATATGCCACGAAAAAACAATCCGCCGCAGCCATTGAGCAGGACATTGTGGCGCCCATGCTGCAAAACCTATCGGCGGTTTCTCCATAAAAAGGAAAGAGGTCTACCAGCTTTTCGCTGGCAGACCTCATGGCGGAGATGGAGAGATTCGAACTCTCGCGCCGGTTTTGAGCCGACCTACCGCATTTCGAGTGCGGACCCTTCAACCGCTTGGGTACATCTCCAAATTTATGTTATATCCCTGGTCCCGACCCGCCGACCAATTCAGCCGGTGGAAATCGGGAAGAACAACAGGATAGAACAAGCAACATTATTCAATTTGAACTCGGCTGGAACCCGCATGGTTCCAAGGGTTTCAGCCGTTTGGCACTCCGCATAGGAAACCTGATTTCGAATCATTACACCAACTTGGATGATGACGGTAAATCAGGGACGATAGCGGTAACTACGGAACCCCAAAACATACCTCTCAAAGTGGGCGTCAGATGGCTGCTCTCATTATAGCCATTTTCCCGCAAAATTCAAGCCGTGGAAATCGGGAAGAACAACAGGATAGAACAGACCCCAATTCACGATTTGAACTTGCCCGCAAACCCGCATGGTTACTGGCTTTTCGGCAGTTCGGACTTCCAAAGTGAAAACATGATTTCGAGTCAGCCCCGTTATGACCACTTCGATACCGCTCCGTATGATGTGCCCAATTATTATACCCGGAAACCATGCCAGCGTCAACCTTAAATTTTGGGATGGGTTGGCGTGCTCCGGGGAAATCTAGTGGAAGAAACCCTATTGACAAATACCCCAGAGGGGTATATGATAAAAATACCCCGTGGGGGTATTTGAAAGGGGATGAGAGGATGGAAGAACCCATCTGCACTTGTCATAAGACCAAGGAACGCTCAGAGGAAGAGGTCAAAAAACTGCGCAATCGCTTGAGCCGCATCGAAGGGCAGATTCGAGGGATTCGAGGCATGGTGGAGAAAAACGCCTACTGTCCAGATATCCTGATCCAATCTGCGGCAGTGACAGCGGCCATGAATGCGTTTAACCGAGATCTTCTGGCCAGCCATATCCGGACCTGTGTCGTCAAGGATATCCGGGAAGGGAAGGATGAGGTCATCGATGAACTGGTCCTCACCCTACAGAAATTGATGAAATAAACCGAGAACCTCCCTTTTTATGGGATTCCCGGTGGAAAGGAGGTTTGCCCAATGGAACAATACAACGTGACAGGGATGAGCTGCGCTGCCTGTAGTGCAAGGGTGGAGAAAGCGGTCTCCAAGGTGCCCGGGGTGACGGCTTGCTCCGTCAGCCTGTTGACCAACTCCATGGGCGTGGAGGGGACGGCCTCTCCCCAAGAGATCATTCACGCCGTGGAAAGCGCCGGTTACGGCGCTTCGGCAAAGGGAAAAAACGCGACGGCAGCGGCACAAGCGGCAGAAGCAGAGGACGCATTGGCCGACCATGATACACCAGTGCTTCGAAAGCGTCTCATCAGTTCGTTGGTGTTTCTGGTGATTCTGATGTATTTCTCGATGGGTCACACCATGTGGGGCTGGCCGGTTCCTGCCTTTTTCCAGGAGAACTATGTTGCCTTGGGACTGCTCCAGCTGTTGCTGACGGCAGCTGTCATGGTGATCAACCAGAAGTTTTTTATCAGCGGTTTTCAGAGCCTATTCCATCGGGCGCCCAATATGGATACCCTGGTGGCGTTGGGGGCAGCAGCGGCGTTTGTCTATAGTACCTATGCCCTCTTTGCCATGACCGGCGCCCAAGCGGCAGGGGATACCGTGGCAGTGATGGGGTATCTCCATGACTTTTACTTCGAGTCTGCTGCGATGATTCTCACCTTGATCACCGTAGGCAAACTGCTGGAGGCCCACTCCAAAGGAAAGACCACTGATGCCCTGAAGGGTTTGATGAACCTTGCCCCCAAGACGGCAACCCTTATTCGGAACGGTGCAGAGGTCACGGTACCCATTGACCAGGTCCAGAAAGAGGACCTTTTCGTCGTTCGCCCTGGGGAGACCATTCCCGTGGACGGGGTGGTGGTGGAAGGTACCAGTGCCGTCAACGAATCTGCACTGACAGGGGAGAGCATCCCGGTGGACAAGGAAACGGGGGACTCTGTCTCTGCGGCCACACTGAATCAGTCGGGGTTTCTCACCTGCCGGGCTACCCGGGTGGGGGAGGACACCACCCTCTCCCAAATCATCCAGATGGTCAGTGATGCGGCGGCCACCAAAGCGCCCATTGCGAAGGTGGCGGATCGAGTCTCCGGGATCTTTGTCCCAGCGGTGATTTCCATTGCAGTGGTGACCACTTTGATCTGGCTTTTGCTGGGGTACGACGTGGGCTTTGCCCTGGCGAGAGGAATCTCTGTGCTGGTGATCTCTTGCCCCTGTGCCCTGGGTCTGGCCACGCCCGTGGCCATCATGGTGGGCAACGGGGTAGGTGCCAAGCATGGCATCCTATTCAAAAGTGCCGTTTCCTTGGAGAACGCTGGCCGGACCCAGATTGTCGTCCTGGACAAGACGGGCACCATTACAGCAGGGCAGCCCCAGGTGACCGACGTGCTGCCAGCACCGGGGTTTACAGAGGAGGCGCTGCTCCGCCTGGCATTTGCGCTGGAGCAGAAGAGTGAGCACCCCTTGGCCCGGGCCATCCTCCAAGAGGCCCAAGCGCGAGGTTTGCCGTCCCAGGAGGTATCGGATTTCCAGGCCCTTCCTGGCAACGGCCTTACGGCCGTCTGGCAGGGGGAGACCTTGCGGGGCGGGAACGCAGACTTTATCCGCCTTCACACCGCCTGGCTGCCCGAGATGGAAGCCCAGGCTGCACGGCTGGCAGAGGCCGGGAAAACGCCCCTCTTTTTCAGCCAGGGAGATCGGCTGGCGGGCATCATTGCTGTGGCGGATGTCATCAAGGAGGACAGCCCCCAGGCCATCCGAGAACTCCAAGCCATGGGCATTCAAGTGGTGATGCTCACGGGGGACAACTGGCGTACTGCCCAGGCCATCGGCCGCCAGGCGGGGGTGGACCAGGTCATCGCAGGGGTCCTCCCTGACGGGAAGGAACGGGTCATTCGCCAGCTGAAGGAACAGGGGAAGGTCACCATGGTGGGGGACGGCATCAACGATGCCCCCGCTCTCACCCGGGCAGACCTGGGCATCGCCATCGGCGCCGGTACGGACGTGGCCATTGACGCGGCCGATGTGGTGCTGATGCAGAGCCGGCTCAGCGATGTGCCTGCGGCCATCCGTCTCAGCCGGGCTACCCTGCGGAACATCCACCAAAACCTGTTCTGGGCCTTCCTCTATAACACCATTGGCATCCCCTTGGCCGCTGGGGTGTTCATCCCCCTGGGGTTGACGTTGAACCCTATGTTCGGGGCAGCTGCCATGAGCCTGTCCAGTTTCTGCGTTGTCACCAACGCTCTCCGTTTGAATCTGGTTCGGATCCACGACGGGAGTAAGGATAAAGCCATTCACCCCATTACACTTGATATTCCAAAGGAGGAACCAACCATGGAAAAAACCATGAAAATTGAAGGCATGATGTGCACCCACTGTGAGGCCCGTGTGAAAAAGGCCTTGGAGGCCCTGGACCACGTGGAGAACGCCCAGGTCAGCCATGAGGCTGGTACAGCCGTGGTGACGCTCTCTGCGGATGTGGCCAACGACGTGCTGAAAAACGCCGTAGAAGCCCAGGATTACCCCGTTACCTCCATTCAGTAACCCAACGAGAAAACGATATTGGCGCGGGCGCGGCAACACTGCCGAGCCCGCGCCATGCTATCCGAAACTATTTCAAAACAATTTGAAACAGTCTTGACGGGGGTGGGGAACTGTGCTATAAATAATTCAAGAAATTTTGAAATAGGTGGTGATGAAATGGGGGTCCCTGCCATTTTGGCGGCCTTGGCGGACGAAACCCGCCGAAGGATCCTGCTCAAACTGAAGGAGGGGAAGATTTCCTCCGGGGATCTGGCGGCTGCCCTGGGGATGACGCCTCAGGCGCTGTCTTACCATCTGAAAAAGTTGAAGCAGGCAGAATTGATTTACGAGACCAAGTACAAGAATTTTATCTATTATGAGTTGGACTTGACCGTATTGGACGAGGCCATTCTCTGGATGAACCAACTGAGAGGAGAGGAAACCCATGACGCCCAAAAAGCTGTGGATCTGGAACCTAGTGCTGATGTTCCTGCCCCTGGTGATCACCCTGATGATTCTGCCGCATCTTCCGAACCAGATCCCTGCCCACTACGGGTTTGATGGCCAGGTGGACCGGTGGGGGAGTAAGTATGAGACGCTGATTGTTCCTCTCCTTGCCGTCATCACCGGTGGGATCTTATTGTTGGTGGCGAAGTTTGCTGGTAAGGCGGAGGATGGAGGGCAAAACAACCGACGGGTTACCCTCCTGGGCAGTATTATAGCATTGCTGGTGTTCAATGCCATGACGCTGTATTTTCTCTACACGGACATGGCGCAGGTTACAGACTTAACCGCGCTGCACCTGGACCTGTTCCAACTGATCTTCGGCCTGTGGGGGGTGGGCATGGTGATCCTAGGCAACATCATGCCAAAGCTCCGCAGAAACTCCCTCGTGGGCCTGCGCACCCCTTGGAGCCAGAGCAGTGAAGTGGTGTGGAAGAAGTCCCAGCGTGTAGGCGGCATTCTCTTCATGGCGGCGGGGATTCTTATGATTGTCTTTTGTTTTCTCCTAAAGGGTGTGTGGTGCTTTGTGGCCGGCATTCTTGTGATACTGGTGGGGAGTATGGTGGCTGTTTGGTACAGCTATTGGGCTGCAAAACGATACGGCGAAGCGGAGTGAATGCCTGTACGCCGAATCCCGTTTGCACAAAATGAAAGAAAAAACTGGTTTAAAGCTTCTTTTTCTTGACAAATGAATAAAAATCCGCTATGTTGAAACCAATTTCCAGTGAAACTGTTGCGCTGGATGGCAAGGGAACAAACGCCAAGAAGGAGGTCCAATATGGCAAAAACACTACAGGAGATTTTAGCCCTGTGTCAGGAAAAAGGAATCCAAATGATCGACTTTAAGATGACCGATATTGATGGCCGGTGGCGGCACCTCAGCATTCCTGTGGGGCGGCTCAACGAGGACACCATGCAGTACGGCATTGGGTTTGACGGTTCCAATTATGGCTATGCGCCCATTGAGCGCAGCGATATGGTCTTTGTGCCCGACTTGGACACCGCGGCAGTGGACCCCTTTGGGGAGGTCCCCACGCTGACCATGATCGGGGATGTGATGATCATTGACCGCCCCGCCAACCGTCCCTTTGACCAGTATCCTCGGAACGTGGCCAAGCGGTCCATTGACTATATGAAGGAACTGGGCATTGCCGACGAGATGATTGTGGGACCGGAGTACGAATTCTATGTCTTTGATCGCGTGGAGTACTCTACCCGGCCGGAGGCTTCCGGGTTCCGGGTGGACACCCGTCAAGCCCAGTGGAGCACGGGGAACAACGGGTACCAAGTCCCCCGGAAAGCCGGGTACCACACCACACTGCCCCAGGATGTCACCCAGGATCTCCGGAGCCGGATCTGCATGCTGTTGGAGGACTGGGGGATCCGAGTCAAGTACCACCACCCTGAAGTAGGCGGCTGCGGCCAGATGGAGATTGAGGTGGAGCTAGGGGAAATGACCCACATGGCGGACAGTACCATGGCCGCCAAATACATTGTAAAGAATGCTGCCGCGCGGGAAGGGCGTACGGCGACCTTCCTTCCCAAACCGGTGGCGGGGGAGGCCGGCAGTGGCATGCATGTGCATATGCATCTGTTTAAAGACGGCCAACCCATTTTCTACGATGAGAAGGGCTATGCTCAACTCAGCGATCCCGCCTTGTGGTTCATCGGGGGAATGCTGGAGCATGCGGCCTCCCTCTGTGCCTTTACCAATCCCTCTACCAATTCCTACAAACGCCTGGTGCCTGGGTTCGAGGCACCGGTGACCATCGGCTATGCCATGGCCAACCGCAGTGCGGTGGTACGCATCCCTGCCTATGCCAAGGCACCGAAGAACAAGCGCTTTGAGCTGCGCAACCCCGATGCCACCTGCAACCCCTACTATGCTTTCGCTGCCATTCTGATGGCTGGGCTGGACGGGATTCAAAAGCAGATTGATCCCCATGAGCGGGGCTGGGGGCCGTATGACTTTAACCTCTATACCCTGTCGGAGAAAGACAAAGCGCAGATTGACAGTCTCCCCAAATCGTTGGAAGAGGCGTTGGATGCCCTGGAGGCCGACCACGATTACCTCACCCAGGGCGGCGTGTTCCCCGAGCGGCTCATCGAGATCTGGATCGACCGGAAACGGGGAGAGTTGGAGGAACTGCACCGCCAGCCCACCCCGGGAGAGTATGCTTTGTATTATGATCTGTAACGCCTTCCTCCATAAACAAAACCGTTTCGTCTCCGAATGCACCAAAGGGCCCCGGCCATGTTCCTCAGGAACGGCCGGGGCCCTTATCATGACGGGATAGAAAGTTATTCCTCCATTCCTGCATGCTTTTTGATGGCTTTGAAGGAGGTGTCGCTGATCACATGCTCCATACGGCAGGCGTCTTGGGTGGCTGTTTCTTCATCCACGCCCAAGGCCATCAGCCAGCGGGAGAGGAGGGTATGTTTCTCAAAAATGTTTTCCGCAACGGCGCGCCCTGCCTCTGTCAGTTCCAGGTGACCGCCTTTGTCCACTGTCACATAGCCACCGGACTTCAACAGGCCAATGGCACGGCTAACGCTGGGTTTGGAAAAGCCCATATACTCACTGACATCTACGGAACGAACATTTTTACCTGTTTTTGAAAGGATCAGGATGGTTTCCAAATACATTTCACCAGATTCTTGCAAATGCATGACGGGGCCGTCCTTTCTACGCGTAGTTTATATATTATTTTTAACATACCATAAATTGCGAAGATTTGCAACACTGCGAACTGTGTAGAAAGAATGCACATCCCTTCTGTTAGCATAAGCTAATAATTTGGGGAATCCTACAAAGAATGACTTTCCCGAGAATTTCCATTGACAGGGAGTGGAAGGAGATGTAATATATCTTTGGTTAGCGAGAGCTAATCTATTCTTTGCTTCAAATGTTAGCGTTTGCTAATTGAGAAGTCAGAAATACGTAACAGGAGGGAGCTCGATGATGCCGTTGACCTTAGCATCCGTGGGCGAAGAAAACATCATCCGCAAAGTAGGCGGCAACCCGGAGGTGAAGAAACACCTGGAGGACCTAGGCTTTGTTGCCGGAGGGCCTGTGACGGTGATTTCCGCCCTCGGCGGCAACCTCATTGTCAACGTGAAGGATTCCCGGATTGCCATCAGCCGTGAGATGGCCGGGAAGATCATGGTGTAAAGGAGGAAGGAGAGAGATGAACACGCTGAAGCAGGCGAAGGTCGGTGAAAGGGTGCGAGTGGTCAAACTCCATGGGGAGGGGGCCGTCAAACGCCGGATCATGGATATGGGCATTACGAAAGGGGCGGAACTCTATGTGCGCAAAGTGGCGCCCCTGGGCGACCCCATTGAAATCACCGTGCGTGATTATGAGCTGTCACTGCGCAAGGCAGATGCAGAAATGATTGAAGTGGAATAACCTTCTGCCAATGGAAAAGCGGGAACCTTTCCCGTTTTTTTACTCCCAGATGTTAGCGAAAACTAACCTCTTGAATCTGCGCAAAGGAGAGAAACTATGGAGCGTGAAGTAAAAATTGCCTTAGCAGGCAATCCAAACTGTGGGAAAACCACCCTGTTTAATGCCCTCACCGGGGCCAACCAATTTGTTGGCAACTGGCCTGGCGTTACCGTGGAAAAGAAGGAAGGTAAGCTGAAGGGACATAAAAATGTCACCATCATGGACTTGCCTGGTATTTACTCCCTATCCCCCTACACCATGGAAGAGGTGGTTTCCCGGAACTATTTGATTCGGGAACGCCCGGATGCCATTCTGAACATCATCGACGGGACCAATTTAGAGCGAAATCTTTACCTTACCACCCAGCTTACCGAGTTGGGCATTCCCGTGGTCCTTGCCGTGAACATGATGGATATCGTAAAGAAAAATGGGGATCAGATCAACATCCAAGAACTTTCCCGGGAGTTGGGCTGTGCGGTCTATGAAATCTCCGCGTTGAAAGGAACCGGTGTCCAGGAAGCGGCAGAGGCTGCGGTGCAGGCCGCTGCCACGGGAAAGACGGTTCCGATGCATACCTTTGCTGGCCCTGTGGAACACGCCCTGGCCCACATTGAGGAGGCGGCTGTCCATGACCTGCCGGAGGAGCAGCAGCGGTGGTATGCCATTAAAATCTTTGAGCGAGATGACAAGGTACTGGCTCAATTGAACATCCCCAAAACGGTGATGGACCATATTGAGGCGGACATTCAGGCAGCGGAGAAAGAGTTAGACGACGATGCGGAGAGCATCATTACCAATGAGCGGTACCTCTACATTGCCTCGATTCTGAAAGGCTGTTACAAAAAGAAGAAAAGCGGAGGTTTAACCATTTCGGATAAAATTGACCGGGTGGTTACCAACCGGATCGCGGCTCTGCCTATTTTCGCCGCAGTGATGATTCTAGTTTACTTCGTCTCCATCACTACGGTAGGTACCTGGGCTACTGACTGGACCAACGATGGCCTGTTCGGCGACGGCTACCATCTCTTCGGCAACGGCACTGACGAGTACGAAGAGGCCATCACTGCCTATGCGGAAGAGAATCTCTGGACCAATGAAATGGTAGCCACCGTGGAGGATGCCGCTGCTGCCGGTGTCATCGGCGCGGAGGACATCCTGGGGGCCATCGAAGAGGCTGACTTTGGTGGCTTTGACGAAGCCTACGGCTCCTATGCTGACGCCTTGGCGGAGGCGGGGTATGACATCTCTGGTTACTACGATGCCGCCATGGAGAATGCCCCGGATACTTCTGAATTCGGAATTTGGGTACCTGGGATTCCCGCCCTGGTGGAGAGCGGCCTCACCGCCATTGGCGCAGCCGACTGGCTCTCCAGTCTGGTGCTGGATGGTATTGTGGCCGGTGTGGGTGCCGTGCTGGGCTTTGTGCCCCAGATGCTGGTGCTGTTCATCTTCCTGGCTTTCTTGGAAGGCTGTGGCTATATGGCCCGAATCGCCTTCATTATGGACCGGATCTTCCGCCGCTTTGGTCTGTCCGGTAAGTCCTTCATCCCCATCCTCATCGGCACCGGCTGCGGTGTGCCCGGGGTTATGGCCTCCCGTACCATTGAAAACGAACGGGACCGCCGAATGACGGCCATGATTACCACCTTTATCCCTTGCAGCGCCAAGATGCCCATCATCGGCCTCATCGCCGCCGCCCTCTTCGGCGGGACCTGGTGGGTGGCCCCCAGCGCTTACTTCTTGGGGATCGCTGCCATCATCATCTCCGGCATCATGCTGAAGAAGACAAAGATGTTCTCCGGCGACCCTGCTCCCTTTGTCATGGAGCTGCCTGCCTACCACTTGCCCACCGTGGGCAGCGTCCTGCGCTCCATGTGGGAGCGTGGCTGGTCCTTCATCAAGCGGGCCGGCACCATCATCCTGCTGGCCACCATCGTGATCTGGGCTGGTTCCACCTTCGGCTATGTGGATGGTGCCTTCACCTTCAGCACCGAGATGGAGCTGGAGAACAGCGTCCTGGGAATCATCGGCGGTGCCATCTGCTGGATTTTCTCCCCCCTTGGCTTTGGCGAGATCAAGGCTACTGTGGCCACGATCATGGGCCTTGTGGCCAAGGAAGAGGTCGTGGGTGTCTTCGGCGTCCTGGACTTCGAAGGTCTGACTCCCCTGGCAGGTTATGCCTTCCTGGCCTTCAACCTGCTGTGTGCTCCCTGCTTTGCCGCCATCGGTGCCATTCGCCGGGAGATGAACTCCGCCAAGTGGACATGGTTTGCCATCGGCTATCAGTGTGGTTTCGCCTATGTGGTGTCCCTGATCATCTATCAGGTGGGTTCCCTGTTCACCGGTAACGTTAACGTGATCGGCCTGATCTTTGCCATCCTCTTCATTGCCCTGATCATCTTCCAGCTGGCCCGGCCCTATAAGGAGTCTGAGACCCTGCTGCTGAAGAACAAGGCCAAGGCTTCGGTGTAACGCGCTAACGCATAGTCCCCAATGTGGATTTGATAGGAGGCATCCCTATGCTGAACTTTTTGCAACTGAACGGAGGCACTATCCTCCTGACTGCCGTGTTGGTGCTGGCGGTGGTGTCCATCATTCGCTATCTGGTCCGCCAGAAGCGGCAGGGCTGCTCCTCCTGCGGCTGCGGCTGTGAAGGGTGCTCAGGCCACTGCCATACGAAATAGTAAACATCACTTGTATAAAAGGACTCCAGGCAGGGAATACTGCCTGGGGTCCTTTTATGGGTTTATGGGTTTTTGTTTCTGGCTTTGGACAGCTGGAGAAATACTCCTTTAGAATATCCTCCTAAGAGAAGAATGCAAAGTCCACTGCCGAAAAAAATGCCGGCGGTCTGAAAGGGGAAAGTGTCAAAGAGAGCGCCATACAAAATCTGGCCCAGTGGTTGGGCACAGAGAGAAAAGGAGACTGTGAATGCCATCACTTTGCCAAGCATGGCTGTCGGCGTCATCCCTTGAAGCAGGGACAGGGCGAACACAGAGAATACCGTGGCAGCTATTTGCAGGATGGCCGAGGCGGCCAACAACACACCGTATCGCCCAGAAGCGCCAAGGGGGAGAAGGAATGCGAAACCCACGGGAAAGAGAACCGCCCCCAGCAGGAGCAGAGGCAGAAATAACCTCTCGGTGGATAGCCGATTCGTGAGAAGCCCAGCCAGTATGCTTCCGACGATGCTGGCGAAGGCGAGGATACTTTCCAGTATCCCATAGTGGGTGGCGCTTAGGCCCAAAACGGTGCGGACGAGAAAGGGAAGGCCCACCAGGGCAATCCCCTGGACAAAAAAGGCCAAGACAGAGATCAGGAGTAGGAGACGGAGCAACATGGGCTGCTCTCGGCAGATGAGGTGGATACAACCTTGAAGATCCACCTTGATAGTGGCCCATATTCCTGCGTTGCCAGTTGGGGGATGGGGAGAAGCAGGAAGCTGCAAAAAGCATTCCAACAAGGCGGTGAGGAGAAAACAAACCCCACTGACTGCGAGAACCGGTTGTAAACCCAAGCTGCTGTAGGCAAGACTCCCCAGAAAAGGACCGGCCAGGGAAGACACTGCGGAAACCTGATTGACGGCAGCATTTCCGCGCACAAGGGATTCCCCTTGGAGAAGTAGGGGAAGGCAGGCCTGCGCGACAGGCGTCTCAAAGGCTCCTAGAATGGACAGCAGGATGAGAGTGGCACAGAGGACCGGTAAATCGTGGCCATGGCCTACCAGCAGAGTGGCAAGCAGCGTGAGAGTTCCGGAGGCAAGGTCCAATCCCACCATCATGGCTTTGGGATTTCCCCTGTCTGCCAACACACCACCGAGAGGGGCCAAAAGAATGGTTGGTACCATGGCGGCAGCCAAAAAGGCAGCGAAGAGAGCGGCAGAACCGGTGACTTCCAATACGTACATGGAGAGAGCTAGGTCTAGCATACTGTTTCCCAGGAGAGAGATTCCCTGTCCTGTGAGTAAAAGGGAAAAGGTTTTGGTCTTCCAACGCACGTGATATCACATCCATAAAAATTATTTTATAAATATCAAAAACGAAGACAAAAAATTAAGGTCACTGCTTGAGAGATAACATAGCAGATATTTCGATAAATGTCAAATAAATTTTATAGATATGATATTTTTGGCGCGCCTCACAGAGAAAACACAGACTGTAAAGCGTCAATCATTCTCTGCAGGGTTTCTCGCTGTAGGGTATAGTACACTTTCCCCTCCCGCTTTTCGACATGGACTAAATCACAAGCAAGAAGGGCGTTCATATGGTGTGAGATGGTGGCAGCAGACAGGTTACATTCCGACGCCAATTCCAAATTATATTTGGGGGATACTTGCAGGGAGCGCAGAATGGCAAATTTGCTGCTGTCACTGATGGCCTTTAGGGCGGGAAGCAGATTCTGTTGGGTACGTCGAGCCTGTTCTAGCATTCGGTACACATCCTTTACAAACAGACCGACGTAGCCATAGGTGCGGGATGTGTCGGTTACGATGGCTTCCATGGCAGGGAAAACCAGGACAGGCGTAAGTACCGCCGTGTCTTCCAGGGCGGAGGTGGTATATTTCGTATGGGGAAATGCAGCAAGCAGCTTTCCCAGTGGAAGGGCAATGGTTTCCGATGCGTGTTGATAGGCGGACAGGCTCGCTTGGACAATGGCAATGAGTTGACGGATCCTGGGCAGGGGAGATTGAAGCAGCAGAGTCATTTTCCAGCACAAGGCGGTCGAAAGCCCTGACTGTTCCAGGAGAGACAGCAACTCCGACAGGGAGGGGACCTTTGTGACAGTTCGGTCCGTGAGGATCTGATTGACAAAGGCCAAAATAATCTCCTCCTCTTGTAAAGGGGAACCGTTTGGGGCAAACCAATGGGGATGCTCTCCGCATACGAAGAGGAGGGAGGGAATCCAATCGTCGGTGTCGAAGAAAAAATCGAAATCGTCCATGGCAGAGATTTCCTCGTGGTTCCATTGCTTTTGAAAGGCAGAGACGTACCGCTTATGAACAGGGCCGAATTTCCGATACAACGCATCCCCGTCGATCCCCAGTTCGTTGGCTTCAGACACCAAAAAGGATCGACTAGCCTTCTCCGGATGGGCGGAGAGATAGAGCAGGCCCAGGGTTTCCAGGTATGGGTTGAGTTCTGTACGGATGGTCATAAGCGCCCTCCTTGGTTTGACGAATCCAAAATGTGAAGGATTGTTATATTATTATATCTTGCCTACAATTTCTTTGCAAGACGTCCCAAAGGTTTCCTTGAAATCTATAGGGAGCTGGCGTATAATAAAGTACCTGTCTTTTCATGAAATTGTGAAAGAAGAAAAGGCCTGGGGTTCCGTACGCACCCAGGCGTATGTTTTTGAATGCGTGAGGAGGAATGGCATATGGCTGCCACACTGCAAGACTATCTCGCCTCCCTTCAGGGGAAACGGGTCGCTGTGATCGGCATTGGGGTTTCCAACACCCCACTGATTGAAACCCTGCTCCAGGGGGGGATTTCTGTTACCGCCTGTGATAAGAGTCCCCGGGAGAACTTTGGGGAGTTGGCGGACCGGTTGGAAGCGATGGGAGCTACCCTGCAGTTGGGGGAACACTACCTGGATGGCCTGGACCAGGATGTGATTTTCCGTTCCCCTGGGATCCGGCCAGATATTCCCCCGTTCCTGGCCGCCATCCAGCAGGGAAGTGTGCTCACGTCGGAGATGGAGGCCTTTTTCCAAGTGTGCCCCTGCAAAATCATTGCGGTCACTGGCAGCGACGGGAAGACCACCACCACCTCCCTGATTGCGGAGATGCTGAAAAACGCTGGCTACACCGTTCATGTGGGAGGGAACATTGGAAAACCTCTTCTCTCAGAGGCAGACAGAATGGGGAAGGACGACGTGGCTGTCCTGGAGCTGTCCTCCTTCCAGCTGATGACCCTCCAGGCCAGCCCGGACATTGCGGTGTTTACCAATCTCTCCCCCAACCATCTGGATGTGCATACGTCTATGGAGGAGTATGCCCAGGCCAAGGAAAACATTTTCTCCCACCAAGGGCCGGGGGATTTGGCCATCTTCAACCAGGACAATGACCTCACCCGTGCCATGGCGGAACGGGCACCTGGGCGGGTGATGAAGTTCAGCCGCCGCAGTGCGCTGGAAGAGGGGACCTACGTGGAGCATGGGATGATCTATGTGGCCTACAATGGCCAAAAGCGGCCCCTCTTTTCTACAGAACGCATCCTCATCCCCGGCCAGCACAACGTGGAAAACTATCTGGCGGCCATTGCAGCTGTGCAGGGGATGGTATCGGACGAGGTCATTCTCCACACAGCGGAGACCTTCCCTGGGGTGGAGCATCGGATTGAACTGGTGCGCACCAAGGACGGGGTGCGTTACTATAACGACTCCATCGCCTCCAGCCCCACTCGAACCATTGCGGGCCTGCGGTCGTTCCACCAGAAAGTGATTCTCATTGCAGGGGGATACGATAAGAAGATTCCCTTCGACGTACTGGGGAAGGAGGTCCAGGACCACGTAAAGACCCTGGTCCTCACCGGTCACACCGCGGAGAAAATCCGACAGGCAGTGGTCCAGGCAGAGGGGTATCAGGAGGGCCACCCGACCATCCTTATGGAGGACGATTTCAAGCAGGCGGTGCTGGCCGCTTCCCAAACAGCCCAGGAGGGGGATGTGGTGATCCTCTCGCCGGCCTGTGCGTCGTTCGACCATTTCAAGAACTTTGCCCAGCGGGGGCAGACCTTTAAAGATATCGTCAACGCATTGTAACGAGGGAAGGAGCGTATCATGGACATCCGTGCAAGTTTGGCCGCCCTGTGTGGTTCTGACGGCCCTTCCGGCCGGGAGGACCAGGTGGCAGAAGTGGCCCTCTCCCTCCTGCGCCCCCTGGTGGATGAAGGGTACCGGGACAAGTTTGGCAACGTGATCGGCGTGCGGCGGTGCGGCAAGGAAAATGCCAAACGGGTGGTGCTGGATGCCCACTTGGATGAGGTGGGCCTGGTGATCACCGGGGCCAAGGAGGGGTTCCTCTCTTTCCGGGCGGTGGGTGGCATTGACCCTCGGATGCTCCCCAACCGGGAGGTGACCATCCTTTCTCAACCGCCTCGTTTTGGTCTGGTGGCGGTCCTGCCGCCCCACGTGCAGCAGCCGGGGGATGCCAATAAGAGCACCCCTCTGTCCGACCTCTATATTGACGCGGGACTGACCCAAGAGGAAGGGGAGGCCCTGGTGGGGACCTTTGTGGTGCCGAAAGGCCCCTTCCGCTCTCTTTTGGGGGAGCGGGTCAGTGCCAAGGCGCTGGACGACCGGGCCGGCTTTGCGGCCCTCCTACAGACAGCGGAATATCTGCAAGGGAAACCTTTGGATGTAGACCTCTACTTGATGGGCAGCACCCGGGAGGAGGTCAATGGCAGCGGCGCTCTGGTGGGAGCCTATGCGCTGCGCCCCCACTGCTTTGTGGCGGTGGATGTGACCCACGCCCGCACCCCAGACGGCCCCAAGGAGGAAACCTTTGGGGCCGGACAGGGGACGGTCATTGGCATAGGTCCAAACATCACCCGGTGGATGAGCGACCGTTTGATCGGCAAGGCGGAGGCGCTGGGCCTTGCTTGGTCCCCGGAAGTGATGACCGGCCACAGCGGAACCAACGCCTGGCGGGTGCAGACTGCCCGGGAGGGGATTGCCACGGCAGTGGTTTCCCTGCCCCTAAAATACATGCACAGCCCCGTGGAGACGCTGGACCTTACCGATCTGGAGGCCACGGCGTCGCTGCTGGCTGCCTTCGTGGAAGGTTTGGGAGAGGAAGGGGGTGCCTTCCTTGCTGATTGAAACCTTAAAAACCCTGTGCGCCCTTCCTGGCGTTTCCAGCCGCGAGGATGCGGTGCGGGCGTTCCTTCGGAAAGAGGTGGCGCCGTATGCCCATCGTATCCGGGTGGACACCATGGGCAATCTGCTGGTGGAAAAGAAAGGGCGTATCTCAGGCAGCCAGAAGTTGATGCTGGCGGCCCACATGGATGAAGTGGGTCTAATGGTCCACACCATCACTGAGGAGGGGTACTTAAAGTTTGGTACGGTGGGAGGAATTGACCGGCGGGTCCTCCTGGGAAAGCCCGTCCTGGTGGGCGAGAAGCAGGTTCCCGGCGTCATTGGCCTGAAAGCTTACCACCTGACCACGGCGGAAGAGGCCAAAACAGTCCCCAAACTGCGTGAGTTCTACATCGACATTGGGGCCCGGAATCGGGAAGAGGCAGGTGCCTTGGTGACCCCTGGTGATGTGGTGGTATTTGATACCGCGTGCCTGGAGTTTGGCCACGGGTTTCTCAAGGCCAAAGCCATTGATGACCGCATTGGCTGCGCCGTTATGGTGGAGCTCTTGAAGGAACCCCTGCCGATGGACTGTACCTTTGTCTTTACAGTCCAGGAAGAGGTGGGCACCCGAGGGGCCTTCGGGGCAGCGTTCTCTGTTACGCCGGACATTGCCCTGGTGTTGGAGGGCACCACCGCAGCGGATTTACCCGGGATGCCCGGGCACAAACGGGTATGCGCCCCTGGGAAAGGGCCGGTGATCCCATATATGGATGGAGGTACGGTCTATGACCGGGACCTCTATGACCTTCTCCGGACCCAAGCAGAGCAGGGGAAGATCCCGTGGCAAACCAAGGAGTATCTCTCTGGGGGGACCGATGCCGCAGCCATTCAGCGGACCAAAGAGGGGGTCCGGGTGGCGGGAATTGCCGCCGCGGTGCGTTACTTGCACACCCCAACCAGCGTGGTTTCTCTGGAGGACTGCGAAAATATGTTGATTTTGGCCCGGCGGTTTTTGCAAGCTGTGGCTGCCATGGAATGAGGAGGAAGGATGCATGGATTACTTATCCGTCGTTGAAATGCTCAACGCCTGCCATGGACCGGCGGGGGACGAACGGCAGATCGCCTCTACCATCCAGCGCTTGGCGGAACCCTATGCCGACGACTGCTGGACAGACACCATGGGCAATCTCATTGTCCACAAAAAGGGGAGCGGCCCTAAGGTCATGTTTGCGGCGCACATGGACTCCATCGGCTTAATCGTCACCCACATTGACGAGGCGGGGTACCTCTCCTTCGGAAAGCTGGGTGGGGTCCGGCCGGAGGACATTCTCCACACCCCCTTCCGGTTTAAAAATGGGGTGTGTGGTGTGGTCTCGCTGCGTAAAGATGTAGCGCTGAAGGATATGACCATTGCCGACCTCTACCTAGACATTGGGGCCAGGAATGCGGCCCATGCCCGCCACCTGGTCCGGGTGGGGGACACGGCGGTTTCCCGGATGCCTGCCTTCACGACAGAGACCCGCTTGGTGGCGCCCTACTTGGATAACCGCATTTCCTGCGCAGTGATGTTGGATGCCCTGAGCCATATCCGGACTTACACCAGCGACCTGTACTTTGTGTTTACCGTACAGGAGGAACTGGGCCTGCGTGGGAGCAAGCCGGCTGCGTATGCCATTGATCCTGACTACGGGATCGCTGTGGACGTGACCCGGGGGGATGAGGTAGAGGACAAAAAGGTAAGCAGTTCTGTCCTGGGCGGCGGTGCAGCCGTCAAAGTGATGGACAGCTCCGTGATTGCCCACCCGGAAATGGTTCAGACCTTAGAGTGCCTTGCCCAGGAGCAGCGGATTCCTTTCCAGCGGGACGTGATGGTCTCCGGTGGTACCGATGCTGGCTCCATACATATGAGCCGGGCCGGGGTACGGACGGGAGGGATTTCCATTCCGTGCCGGTATCTGCATTCCCCCACGGAGATGGTGGACTTGGGGGATGTCACCGCGGCAGCCCGGCTGTTGACCGCATTTGCCCAGAAAAATTTTAAGGAACCAGAGGATGTCAGATAAAATGCCTTTACAGATCAGTGACCGCGTTCGCGCCCTGGGCCAGCAAGCCCAGCGGGAACTGGCGGAACAGTTTGACCGCATCGACGAGATTGCGGCCTTTAATACAGAAAAAGTGTTGGCGGCCTTCCAAAAGCACAAGGTGGCAGAGTCCTTCTTCCAGGGGACCACAGGGTACGGCTACGATGATTTGGGCCGGGAAGCCTTGGGAGAGATCTATGCCGATATCTTCTGCACGGAAGATGCCATGGTGCGCATCAATTTTGTGAACGGGACCCACGCCATTGCCTCGGCACTTTACGGGGTGCTTCGCCCTGGGGATGTGATGGTCTCCGCCATTGGGGCCCCCTATGACACCCTGCAAGGGGTGATTGGGATCACCGGGAACGGCAACGGCTCTTTGAAGGAGTTTGGCATTGCCTATCGGCAGGTGGATCTTACCCCGGAGAACACGCCGGACCTGCCCGGCATTGTCCAGGCAGTGCAGGAGCCCAACGTGAAGGCCGTGCTGATCCAGCGCTCCCGGGGCTATGCCACCCGTGCCTCCCTTTCGGTGGAGACCATTGGGACCATCTGCCAGGCCATTCGCCAGGTCAATCCCCACGTTTGGATCCTGGTGGACAACTGCTATGGTGAGTTCGTCGAGACCATAGAGCCCACCCAGGTGGGGGCGGACCTCATTATGGGGTCCCTCATTAAAAACCCTGGCGGTGGCTTAGCGCCCATGGGCGGCTATGTGGCAGGCCGGCGAGAACTGGTTGAGAGCACTGCCATGCGGATGACGGTACCCGGCATCGGCCGGGAATGTGGTGCGTCTCTGGGGAATAACCGGGCTCTGTACCAGGGGCTGTTCTTGGCGCCCCATACGGTAGCACAGGCGACCAAGACGGCGGTGTTTGCGGCCAAAGTCATGGAGCTGTTGGGCTACCGCACAGACCCGATGTCGCAAGAGATCCGGCACGACATCATTCAGATGATCCACCTGGAAAAGCCGGAGGCCGTGGAGAAGTTCTGCAAAGGGATTCAGGCGGGGGCCCCGGTGGATTCCTATGTTACGCCCGTTCCCTGGGACATGCCCGGCTATGACTGCCCGGTGATCATGGCCGCCGGCGCGTTTATCCAGGGGGCCTCCATTGAGCTTTCCGCCGACGCGCCGATGCGCCCGCCCTATACGGTGTACATGCAGGGGGGATTGACCTTCGAGTCGGGAAAACTGGGCATCTTACTGGCTGCCGATGAACTTTTGCGGGAAGCACGGAGGTGACCGAATACAGGAAGGAGACCAGCAACATGGACCCATCAAAACGCGCGCAGGAACTGCGGGAGTTGTTAAACCATCACAGTGATCTTTACTATAACCAAGACGCACCGGCCATTTCCGACCAGGAATATGACGGGCTGATGCGGGAGCTGAAAGGGCTGGAAAAGGAACACCCAGAACTCATTGTCCCAGATTCTCCCACCCAAAAGGTGGGGGGAACTGCCAAGCGGACGGCTGGCGTGCTGGTGGCCCACAGAGTTCCCATGCTGTCCATGCAGGACCTGTTTACCCGGGAAGAGGTGGACCACTTCATCACCGACTGCCAGGAAAAACTGGGCGAAGAGGTGACCTTCCTGGTGGAGACCAAGATTGACGGCCTCTCCATGGCCCTGCGCTATGAAAACGGCAACCTGGTCACTGCCATCACACGGGGGGATGGCCGGAATTTTGGGGAAGATGTCACGGCCAACGCCAAGGTCATTGACGATGTGGCAGTGACGTTGCGGGACCCCATCCCATACCTGGAATTGCGGGGCGAGGTCTATATGACCAACGCTGCCTTTGACGCAGTGAACGAACGGCAGGAGTTGTTGGGCAAAAAGCCATTTGCCAACCCCCGCAACTGTGCCGCTGGTACGCTGCGCCAGCTGGATGCCTCCATTACCAAGGAGCGGCACCTGTCCTTTTTTGTGTTCAACATTCAGGACATCCAGGGGAAAGAACTGAAAACCCACGCGGAGGCCTACGACTACCTGAAACACTGTGGCGTCACGGTGATTGCCCACTACTATGTGTGCAAGACCCGGGAGGAGATCTGGAACGCCATCGAAGCCATCGGAGACATGCGGGGGACGTTGCCCTATGACATTGACGGGGCTGTGATCAAGGTAAACAACCTTATGTTGCGGTCCCAACTGCGGGACACCGCGAAAAACGCAGGGTACCAGGTGGCGTATAAGTATCCGCCAGAGCAGAAGGAAACGGTTTTGCGGGAGATTGAGCTCTCCGTGGGCCGAACGGGGAAGATTACGCCAACGGCCATCTTTGACCCGGTTCGTCTGTGTGGGACTACCGTGTCTCGCTGTACTTTGCACAACCAGGATTTTATCAACAACCTGGAGATCTGTCTGGGGTCCACCCTTCGGATTGAGAAGTCTGGAGAGGTGATCCCTAAATGCGTCGGTGTGGTCCCGGAGAAGCAGCCGGCGGGTAGTCAGGTGTTCCAAATCCCCATGGTTTGCCCGGCCTGTGGGGAACCTGCCGTGCGGGAGGAGACAGCGGATATCAAGTGTGTGAACCTCAACTGTCCTGCCCAGTTGGAGCGGCTGATCTGCCACTTTGTAGGGCGTGGGGCCATGGATATTAAGGGGTTTGGTGCGGTCTATGTGCATGACCTCATTGCCGAAGGGTATCTGAAGGATGTGGCAGATATCTTTACCCTTTCCCAATACCGTGAGGAGTTGATCCAGAAGGGGATTGTGGGAAAGGTGAAAAACACGGATAAACTCTTGGCTGCCATCGAAAAGGCCAAACAGAACCCGCCGGACCGGCTTTTAACGGGACTTGGCATTTCCAATGTGGGCAAATCGGCTGCGCAGGCATTGATGAACCACTTTGGCACAATGGATGCGCTGGCCCAGGCAACGGAGGAGGAGATGATGGACATCGATGATATCGGCCCCATCTCTGCCCACTGTGTCTACACCTATTTCCGGCAACCCCACAGTCAGGTACTCCTGCAAAAGTTCAAGGATGCTGGGGTGAACATGGTGCAGGAGGTTTTGCCCCCCGTCGAAGAGGAACTGCCATTATCTGGAAAGACGGTGGTGATCTCCGGTACGCTGCCGGGGATGAGCCGGGAGGAGGCAACCCAGTTGATTCAGCGTCACGGGGGAAAGGTAACTGGCAGTGTTTCCAAGAAAACATCCTTCCTGCTGGCAGGGGAGAGTGCAGGGAGTAAACTGGAGAAAGCCACTGCTTTGGGTATCCCGGTCCTTTCCTTGGAAGAAGTGGAGCAGTTGCTGCAAGAGGGAACCACCCTTTCATAACATAATCGGTAGAATCATCCTTAGGATAGAAAAAGCGTCGCAGGGACTTAACCCTGCGACGCTTTTGCGCAATGGCTTGACTGGTAAGCCATTTTTAGATATACTAATTTTAAACTTGAGCGACGATTCAAATGATAGAGGAAGTGTGGCAGGATGGAAGGATTCCCCCAAACCTCCAGGGAGCATGTGGTCCCCACAGAGGAGATGCTGAATGACCTGGCAGAGCTCTACAAAATTTTTGGTGACAGTACCCGGATTAAAATTCTCTATACACTCTTTGACCAAGCCAGAGGCGTGGGGGAGATTGCCCAGGAATTACATATGACGGTGTCTGCCATTTCCCATCAGCTGCGGATTTTGAAGCAGGCGCGTTTGGTAAAATCCCGGCGGGAAGGGAAGATGGTCTACTATGCCTTGGCCGATGACCATGTCCGCACGATTTTTGCCCAGGGCCTGGATCATATTTTAGAATAGGTTGGGGTTCAAGGGGTTTCTTTTTTGACATGTGCCAAGGGATTGGCGTCCACAGCCTGCTTCATGTTGGCATCGGACACGTGGGTGTAAATCTGCGTTGTGCCGAGGTTTTCGTGGCCTAGGACGTCTTGGAGGGTGCGGATATCCACCCCATTGTTCAGCATCAGCGTGGCAGCGGTATGGCGGAGTTTGTGGGGGGAGTACTTGGGATCCAGCCCGGCGGTGCGCACCGCTTTTTGGACGATGTTTTCCACCGCACGGGTGGTCAAACGGGTCCGGTTTCGGGAGACGAAGAGGGCGTTTCGGTGGCGGGGCTCCTCCTTGGGTTCCTGCCGGACGGCGAGGTAGGCATGGATGGCCTCCAGGCAGGCTTCGTTCAGGTAGATCTGCCGCTCCTTGTTGCCTTTCCCTAACACCCGAATGGTGTCCTCCCGGACGTCTTGGACGTTGAGCCCCACCAGTTCGCCCACCCGCAGGCCGCAGTTGAGAAACAGGGTTAGGATACAGTAGTCCCGGATCTCGTTGGGACCGGATACGGCCTCCAACAATTGAAGGCTTTCGGCTAGGGATAGATATCTTGGGAGGGATTTCCGTAATTTGGGGTTGTTGAGGGCTTGGGTGGGATTGGTTTCCATTTGATGGGTATGGAGACAGAGATAATTGAAGAAGGAGCGAATGGCGGCGCATTTTCGCGCCCGTGTGGAGGACTCGGCTTTGCCGGACGGTCCAGAGAGACCAGAGAGAAAGGTCAGGTACCCATAGATCTCAGACAGCTGGGTTTTGGAGACAAAGGCTAAGTCGACATCCAGGATAGAGATCTCTTGGAACGGAGTCTGTTGCAGTTCCGGACAACAACGGAGTTTGAGGTAGCGGAAAAAACTGCGAAGGTCCAGGAAGTATTCGTCGACCGTCTTTGCAGAGTGAGACAGGATGGACTCGTGATAGTTCAGGAACTCTTGTAAAATGGGAGGGGCTTCTTGGCGGTAATCTGCCATATCGTACGATTCCTTTCTTTTTTTGCCCTCCAACTTCGCAAAATCTACATTATACGAAGTTGTTGGGAGGAGAAGCATGCTCCCCTATGGGAGCATGCAAGCTTACGTGATTTTTATTATACCGGTTGCTGCACCAAAAAGCAAGACGGATCTTTGCCCTTATCCAGAGCCGGCCGTGGCGGTAAACCCTTTAAGCAAAACCGTGAGTAGTTGTGGAACCACGGCCTGGTCCAGAAACACGCACAGGACCAGCCCAGAGACGCAACACAGCGCCCGGCGAATCCTGCTGCTAGGGCTGCTTTCGGTGCTGCGCAGTAAACCAGCGGTTCCCAGAACAAAGAGGATCGGTATGGTAAGTAAACAAGTGGGGCCTAGTATCACCATGGTACAGAGAATCTCTGCCCCGCTTGTGCTGCCGATGAGCGCAACCAAACCATAGGATAGGAACAGTCCCCGTAGAAAAAACAGAATGGGCAGTGTGACTCCCGCCAGGGGTAACATAGCCAGCACAACGACGGCAATGGGCCACCGAAAGACGAGCCAAAGTTCTCGACACAATGGCGGTAGGATGGTCCCTTGGGTTGCGTGACTCCAAAAAGAAGCCATGTATGGGGATGCAGGGAGTTTTCCCTCTAAGAGGCACCCCATAATTGCCCCAAACAGAAAGGCAGCGGACAGCAGTAGGAGCACGGTATCTCGCTGCTGGTTGTTTGCCTCCTGCTTCCGTTCTTTGCGCCCTTCTTTCCGTTTCCACTTGCGCATGGGGCTACCGTTTTTTCTTTTTGGACTTATGCGCATGTTTTCCGAGTAGCCCAGCCAGGCATCCACCGGCCAGGAGCATCAGCAGGATTCCCAAAAACTGCCCGTGGAGTCCATCGACGCCTGTGGTGCTGAAGCAGATGACCAGCAAAACAGCGCAGAGCAGGCTGCCGACGCCTCCCCCCAGGGGCATGGCGGGTCCTCTCCCCTTCTGTACTGCGATACGTCCGCCGAAAAAGGCGCAGACACCGGCAAACCCTGTGAGCAGAATACCTGCCATGGAAGGAGGCAATGCACCACTCCAGACAAGCGCAGCGGTCAGCAAGGTGAGGAGCAAGAGCGCAACGAGTCCGATGGTACCCCCTAGTAGAATGGCAACAATCGTATTGCCCATGGTTTGGGTGCTTCTCTTGACGGCGTCTTCCCCAGTGTTTCCCATAAAAATCCCTCCCCGTAGAGAATCTTTGCTGGATTCTATGCGGGGAGGGATTTTTCTATGCTTGTTTGGGTTACTGCTGGGAGGTCTGGTCCACCGAGGCGCCCTTGTTCATGATGGCCCAGTTGGCATACTCCAGACGGACACGGTCCGCGCCGGTTTCGATGACGATGGTCTTCTCTTTGACGGCACAGACGTTACCGATGATGCCGTCAATCATGGTGACAGGATCACCGGGTGCTAAGGATCGTTTCATTGCCTCCTGCTCTTTTTTGCGCTGCTTTTCCGGACGCATTTTCAGGAAATAGAAAATGACGATATAGAAAACAATGAGGACGATAATCAGAATTTCCAAAGTTGTTCCCTCCGCTGTAGAAATAAACTTTCTTTTTATTATAGAAGAGTTTTCCCCGTTTGACAAGTATTTTTTCCCAGTTCCTTCGGTTTTTCTTTAAAGCCGCTGGTTCAGCTGTTCTTTGTAAGTTTGGTAGAACGCAGAAAACCGGTCCTCTTCCAGAGCCAGGCGAATCTTCGCCATAAGATCGTTGTAGAAATACAGGTTATGCAGAACAGCCAAACGCATGGCCAACATCTCCCCTGCGGTAAACAGATGCCGCAGATAGGCCCGGGAGAAGGTCCGGCATACCGGACACTGACAGGTCTCGTCGATGGGACGACGGTCGGTTTTGTACTTCTCGTTCTTAATATTTAATGTTCCATGCCAAGTGTAGAGCTTTCCGTGGCGGGCATTGCGGGCGGGAAGTACGCAGTCAAACATGTCAATTCCCCGAGCCACGCCCTCCAGAATGTTGACCGGTGTTCCCACGCCCATGAGGTAACGGGGTTTTTCTTTGGGGGCGTAGGGCTCGACGGCCTCCAGGATTTCGTACATGGTTTCGGCAGGCTCCCCCACCGCTAAGCCGCCGATGGCATAGCCGTCGCAGTCTAAGGCGGCAATTTCTTTCATGTGCCACACCCGCAGGTCAGGAAAAGTACCGCCCTGGTTGATGCCGAAGAGCATCTGCTGAGGGTTTACAGTATCTGGCAGCTGGTTCAGGCGGTCGTGTTCGGCTTTGCTCCGGGCCAGCCAACGTAGGGTGCGCTGGCAGGACGGTTTGACGTAGTCATAGGGGGCGGGATTTTCCACGCATTCGTCGAAGGCCATGGCGATGTCCGACCCTAGGTTGGACTGGATTTGCATGCTCTCCTCCGGCCCCATAAAGATCCGGCGGCCGTCAATGTGGGAGGCGAAGGTGACGCCTTCCTCCTGAATTTTCCGGCGGCTGGCCAGGGAGAACACCTGGAACCCACCGCTGTCGGTGAGGATGGGGCCGTCCCAACGCATGAAACGGTGGAGCCCCCCCATCTCCCGGACCACGTTGTCCCCTGGCCGAAGGTGGAGATGATAGGTGTTGGAGAGTTCAATCTGGCAGCCGATCTCCTTTAAATCCAGGGCGGACACGGCGCCTTTGATGGCACCCAAGGTGCCGACGTTCATGAAAACTGGGGTTTGGGCCGTGCCGTGGGCACAGGTCAGTACCCCACGACGGGCAAGGCCCTCGGTTTTTAATAGGGTAAACACGGGGAGATCCCTCCTTTTCCTAGGTCAGAGAATCAGCATGGCATCGCCAAAGGAGAAGAAGCGGTATTTTTCCTCTACGGCTTTGGCGTAGGCATGCAGGACATGTTCCCGTCCGGCCAAAGCGGAGACCAGCATAATCAGGGTGGATTCCGGCAAATGGAAATTGGTGATCAGCCCATCCAGCACCTTAAAGCGGTAGCCCGGGTAGATAAAGATATTGGTCCACCCTGCGGTTTCCTGCAGCGTACCATCTTCGGCAGCCCAACTCTCAATGGTACGGCAGGACGTGGTGCCCACACAGATGACCCGTCCCCCGTTTTGCTTGGTTTGGTTGATGATCCGCGCGGTTTCCGCTGGGATCATACAGTACTCGCTGTGCATCTCATGGTCTGTGATGTCCTCCGCTTTGACCGGCCGGAACGTACCCAGGCCCACATGGAGGGTCACGTAGCAGAGGTTTACCCCCATGGCTTGGATCTGCTCCAAGAGTGCTTCCGTGAAGTGCAGCCCTGCCGTAGGGGCGGCGGCGGAACCAACCTCTTTGGAGTAGACGGTCTGGTACCGCTCCCCATCCTGCAATTCCGCTTTGATATAGGGGGGCAGCGGCATCTTTCCCAGGCGTTCCAGGATCTCCAGAAAGATCCCTTCGTAGAAGAAGCGGATGAGCCGATTGCCATTCTCTAACACTTCGATGATTTCCGCCTGCAAGGCCCCGTGGCCGAAGGAGAGCTTGGCCCCTGTTCGCAGTTTCTTCCCGGGGCGGACCAGACACTCCCAGACGTTGTCTCCCCGGTCGATGAGGAGAACCACCTCACAGGCTCCGCCAGTGGGCTCCCGCTGCCCTAGGAGACGGGCGGGTAAAACCCGAGAGTCGTTGAGCACCAAGCAGTCCCCGGGTTTTAGAAACTGTGGAAGGTCATAGAAATGATAATGGCCCAGCTCCCCGGTCTCCTTATTCAGTGTCATCAGCCGAGAGGCGTCCCGGCGTTGGATGGGCGTCTGGGCAATGAGCTCAGGGGGGAGCGCATAGTAAAAGTCATGTGTTTTCATGGTAAGTCAGTCCCCAATCGAAATTTACGCCGGTGTCAGTGACGCGGCGATTGCGCCTTACATAGGATGAAAGAGGAAACCAAACGCGGGAGATCCCCTCCCAGGCGCAGCGCAAGCAAGTTCCCATCGTGGTATACGGATTCTTTGGCAGAAGGATTTTCTCGTTGACAGGAAAAACATTCTGTGCTATTTTTACTTAGTGAACATTTGTCCCTTTCCGAAACACAATGCAGGGGAAGGGGCAAATCTGTTTCATTATAGTACAAACCTGTGCGACTTTTCAACTGTTCTTTTCCCCTTCCCAACAGAAAAAGCCGTTTTCCCGTGATTTTGACAAGAATTGAGGAGGTCCTTCGCCATGAAAAAGTATGCTGTGGGTGTGGTCGGCGCCACCGGAATGGTGGGGCAGCGCTTTGTCACCTTGCTGGAACGCCACCCTTGGTTTCAGCTGACTGTGGTGGCAGCCAGCGCCCGCTCTGCCGGAAAACCCTATGAGGAGGCTGTGGGCCACCGCTGGGCCATGCCCACTCCCATTCCAGAAGAGGCCAAATCCCTGGTGGTTATGGATGCCCAGGCGGATAAGGAAAAGATTGCCAATGCAGTGGACTTTATTTTCTGTGCGGTGGACATGAAGAAGGAGGAGATCCGTGCCCTGGAGGAGGCCTATGCCAAACTGGAGTGCCCGGTGGTCTCCAACAACAGTGCCCACCGTTGGACCCCCGATGTTCCGATGGTGATTCCGGAAGTGAACCCGGAACATTTGGCGGTTCTGGAGGCGCAGAAGGCCCGGCTGGGCACCAAGCGGGGCTTCATTGCGGTGAAGTCCAACTGCTCCATCCAATCCTATGCCCCGGCCCTGCATCCCCTGCGGTCCTATGGGTTGGAGCGGGTGCTGGTGTGCACCTATCAGGCGATTTCAGGCGCAGGCAAGACCTTTGAGACTTGGCCGGAAATCGTAGACAACGTGGTGCCCTACATTGGCGGCGAGGAGGAAAAGTCGGAGCAAGAGCCCCTCAAAGTGTGGGGTAAGGTGGAAAAGGGGCAGATTGTCCCTGCCCTCTCCCCTTCCATTACGGCCCAGTGCCTGCGGGTGCCGGTGTCGGATGGGCACACGGCTGCGGTGTTTGTCTCCTTCCAGAAAAAACCGTCTCTGGAGGAAATCAAGTCCTGCTGGGCGCACTTTCAGGGCCGGCCCCAGGAGCTGAACCTGCCCAGTGCCCCCAAGCAGTTCCTCCACTATTTCGAGGAGCCTGACCGGCCCCAGGCCAAGCTGGACCGGGATTTGGAGGGCGGCATGGCCGTGACCTTAGGGCGTCTGCGGCCGGATACCCAGTACGACTATAAGTTTGTGGGCCTCTCCCACAACACCCTCCGGGGTGCGGCCGGAGGCGGCGTCCTGCTGGCAGAGCTGTTGTGTGCAGAGGGGTACATTCTCCCCCGCTGAGGTTTCCTGAATCTTTAACAGCCCGGATCGGGCTTCTGTTACCAAAGAGTTTGACAGAAGCCGGTCTGGGCTGTCTTTTTATGCCGCTTGGCATAGGGAAAGGAGTTTGTATGAAAACACCTGTTTTTACCGGGACCTGCACAGCACTGATCACCCCCTTTCTGCCGTCCGGCGCCATTGACTATGAGACCTTTGCCCGGCAGATCGACCGGCAGCTGGAATTTGGCGTGGATGCCCTGTGCGTCTGCGGCACCACTGGGGAAAGCGCAACCCTGACCACGGAGGAACACGTCAAGCTGGTGGACTACTGCGTTGCCCATGTGGCAGGCCAGTGTAAAGTGTTGGCAGGGTCAGGCAGCAACAGCACCGAAACGGCCCTTTATCTCTGCCAGCATGCCCAGGAGTCTGGCGCGGATGCGCTGCTGCTGGTGACCCCTTATTACAATAAGACCACCAAAAGCGGTCTGGTTCACCATTATGAATACCTGGCCGACCAAACCGATCTTCCCATCATTCTGTATAACGTGCCCTCTCGCACAGGACTCTCCTTCACGGCGGAGACGTATCAGATCCTCAGCCAGCACCCTCGGATCAACGGGATCAAAGAAGCGTCGGGAAACTTTTCGCTGTTGGTGGAAACCATGGCCTACTGCGGGGAGGAGCTCAACATCTGGTCCGGGAACGATGACCAGACCCTTCCCATGCTGGCTCTGGGGGCCAAGGGGCTGATTTCAGTGGTCTCCAATCTGGTGCCGGAACCCATGGCGGAGCTGACCCACAGCTTTTTCCGGGGGGATTGGGAGGCGGCAAAGGAGCTGCAGCTCTCCTACCTCCCTCTGATGCAGGCGCTCTTCTCCCAAGTCAATCCCATTCCCATCAAGGCGGCCATGGCCGCGTTGGGATTGGACAGCGGCGTGCTTCGGCCACCCCTCTGGAAAATGGACAAAGGACCTCGGCGGGAGCTTATGGAGACCTTGCGGGCCTTTGATTTGCTCTCTGAATGAGAAAACACAGATAACTGCCATGCCCCCACGCAGCAAAACACTTGCTGCGTGGGGGCATGGTGCTTGGTGCAACACAAAGGAAGGTTACCCTTCCCCCTGGTCACGGACCACATAGCCATTGATGGTGACGAAGGCCACTTCTGTGCCCAACTCATCACTTACAACGACTTCGTAGAAACAGACCCGTTTTCCGTCTTTGATCTGCCGGGCCACAGCGGTTAGGTGTTTTCCCTTTGCAGATTTCAAAAAGGTAATCTGAGAGGCCTGGGTAACCACATCCCGGCCGTTTTGGTTGGAGGCCACAGCAAAAGCAAAGTCGGCCAAGGTAAAGATGGTGCCTCCCATTGGAATGCCCAGGGCATTGCAGTGCCGGGGCTCAATGACCATGGAACATTTGGCATAGCCGTACTCGGCTTCGTCGATGACAGCCCCCAATCCCTCGGAAACAAAGAGATCGTGGATGAATTTGTCTTGCAATTGGTTGAGATCCATCGGTAAATCTGCGCACTCCTCTCTCCGTTGCATTTGTGGGTTCCACCTTGGGGCCGGCGCATTGTTCCGGCGGCCCGAGTTGGCAAAGGCATTATACCATCTGCCCATAGGTTTTGCAATGCTGGGGGATCTGGCAAGCAAAACACAGCACATTCCTTGAGAAAAGGAGTCATTCCCCTTGACAAGGAGGACAAGCCGCGATATAATTCTCTTGCAGTTAGTTACTCAAGTAATTAACCAATTAAGGAGAGGGGGGACCGTATTGCAGCTACAAGGGGAAAAGCCAATTTTCCTTCAATTGGCAGAACAATTGGAAGACGGCATCCTCTCCGGGGCGTACCCAGAGGGCAGTCAGGTGCCGTCCATCACCGAGTATGCGGCCACCTATAAGATCAACCCTGCCACGGCCCTAAAGGGTATCAATCTGTTGGTGAATGCTGGCCTCCTGTATAAAAAACGGGGCATTGGCATGTTTGTGGCCGAGGGAGCCCGAGAAAACCTGCGCCGGCAGCGTTTTGAGCGTTTTTACCACGATTATGTAGAGAAACTGGTCCACGAAGCCAAGGGATTGGGATTGACCTTAGAGCAGCTATTGGACTTGGTAAGGAGAGGATTTCACGATGTCAATTGAATGCCAAGGGGTTTCCAAGCGTTTTGGAAGTACCCAAGCGTTGGAGGGGATATCTCTCACGCTGGAGAGTGGGCATATTTACGGTCTGCTGGGGAACAACGGCGCGGGAAAAAGTACCCTGCTGAGTATTTTAACCGACCGGCAGCTGCCGGATCAGGGCACGGTTACCATCGACGGCGCCCCCATCCGCAACAATGACAGGGCACTGGAAAAGGTGTTTCTGGTGGGGGAACAAAATCTCTTTCCAGAGGATATGAAGGTCCGGCGGGCGTTTCAAATTATGACGTATTTCTACCCAACCTTTGACGTAGCATATGCTTTGGACCTTTCCCGACAATTTGGACTGTCCCTCAAAAAGAAGATTGTCAATTTGTCCACGGGATATGCTTCAATCTTCCGGCTGATTCTAGGATTGAGTGTCAACACCCCCTATTTGATCTTTGATGAACCGGTTTTGGGGTTGGACGCGCAGCACCGGGACCTTTTTTACCGGCTGTTGATCGAAAAGTTCATGGAGACTTCCTGTACGGTGGTGATCTCCACCCACTTAATCGCGGAGGTGGAAAACCTCATTGACCATACCATCATCCTCCGGGAAGGAAGAATCCTGCGGGACGCCCCGACAGAAGAATTGGTGTCGGGCGCCTGCACCATCTCCGGCCCGGCGGGATTGGTGGAAGCATACCTGGCAGGGCGAGAGATTTTGACCAGCCATGCCCTAGGCGGGCTGAAGTCGGTCACCTTCCAGGGGGCGCTCACCGATCCCCTGCCGGTTGGCCTTGAACAGGGGCGGGTCAGCCTCCAGGACTACTTCATCAGCCTGCAGGAGGCGGAGGATCAGAAAGGAAACGGAAGGGAGGAAGAACGCCATGCGTCTTAAACCAGCGATGCGCTACCAGCTGCGGGAGTATTTGGTGGCTGGCGGCTTTTTTTGGGGGATCAGCGTTGTCCTGATGTTACTGAGCATTTGGCTTCCCTTGCACTTCCAACTGGACGAGTATCAGGTCTATAGCTGGTATGGCTTTTCCTGTACCATCTTTTTCTTCGTCTTTGGCATTGTTCTCCCAAGGCAAGCGACCCGGTTGTGCGTCCAGATGGGGGTGTCACGGAGAACTGCCTACCTCAGCTTATACTTGATGGCGGCTGTGGCATCGCTGTGCATGGCGGTTGCCGGACAGGTCCTTATGCTGATCGGCAATGCGGTAGCAGCCCAGACCCCCTTTGGGACAGGCCTCCAGGATTTCCTGGTCGGGCTGTTCCAAACCCTCTACCGCAATGGTGGGACAATGACCGCTTTGGATCAAGCGCTGGCGGTTGTCTTTACTGCCTTTTGCATGCTGGCGCTGTTTTCCTTCGGATTGTTTTTCACCTTCCTGTTCTGGCGGTTAAGCAAGGTGGGATGCATTGTGGCCGCACTGGCCATTCCGGTGGTGCTTACAGGGGTGCCTGCATTGTTTGCGACCTTTGCGCAGGCCCTCTCCCCTCTTACCTTTTTGCTGCAGCAGGTGGGGCAGTTTTTTGCTGCCTCCCCTTGGGGCGGAATCGTGGTTTTCTTGGTGGTGACTGCATTCTTTGGCTGGATTGGCTGGATGCTCATTCGCCGGACCAATATCCGGGGGGGTATGCTTTCCCGACAATAATATACAGGTTCTATCTGTGTGGAACAATACAAAGAAAAGAAGAAAAAGGAGATCCTGCATGTTACAGTTGCAACACGTCACCAAATACTATGGCAAGAATTTAGCCAACGATGACATCAGTTTTCAAGTAGAGGAGGGACAGATTGCCATCCTCCTGGGCCCCAACGGGGCGGGAAAATCCACCATCATCAAGTGCATTGCGGGTCTGCTCCGGTTCCAGGGAGAGATCACCATCGGCGGGTTTGGAAATAAAACCACCGAGGCCAAACGATTGCTGGCCTACATTCCGGAGACCCCTGCTGTCTATGACATGCTCACCGTCTCTGAACACCTGGAGTTCATCCGCCGAGCCTATCGGCTGGAGGACGACGGCTACGGAGAGCAGCTGCTGGAGCGGTTTGAATTGGCGGACAAGCGGGATAAGCTGGGCCGGGACCTTTCCAAGGGCATGCAGCAGAAGCTGTCCATCTGCTGTGGCATGGTGCATCACCCCAAGCTTATCATCTTTGACGAGCCCATGGTGGGGCTGGACCCCCACGCCATCAAGGAACTGAAAAACCTCTTCCGGGAACAGAAGGCCCAGGGGGCTGCCCTACTCATTTCCACCCACATGATTGACAGCGTGGAGGATTACTGGGACGTGACCCACATCATGATGAATGGCCGCTTTGCTGCTACCCAGTACAACCGCCCGGAAGAACTGCAGACCCGCAGTCTGGAGGACCTCTTCTTCGCCATTACCGAGGGAGGGAAAGAGACACCATGAGCCCGCTGATTTACCTCTCTCTTTCCCGGTTGAAAAACACCATCCGGGACCTGTTTCGCAAGCCCGCCCGGCTGATCTACGTGGTGTTCCTGGTGGCCCTGTTTGTGTTGGCCATAGGCGGCAACCAGAGTTGGTCCTCTCCGGAACTCTACCGGGATCCCCGGGAGATGGTGGCAATGGCCACGGCACTGTTCCTGTTCATTTTCCTTTACATGGTCTGGAACGGGTTTTCCAAAGGGGGGACGATTTTTTCCCTGTCCGATGTGAATTTGATCTTTCCCTCCCCCATCGGCCGGACCCGCGCATTGTTCTATGGGTTGTTCCGGCAGATTGGTACCGTGCTTTTGGTGGGCCTGTTTCTGTTTTATCAGTATGGTTGGCTCCACAATCTTTACAATATCACCATGGGGACCATGGTGGTGATCTTCCTGTGCTACTGCGCCGCGGTGTTCCTGGGGCAAGTGACGGCCATGACCATTTATAGTTTTACCAGCAGCCAGGAAGGGGTGCAGAAAGCCCTGAAAGTGCTGATCATCGTGCTTGGGTTGCTGGAACTGGCTTGGCTGCTCTGGGGCGTCTGGAACGCGCCAGAGGACCGTTTGGGCGGCTTGATTCGATCGGCAGTGAGCCTGCCGGTGCAGGTGTTCCCTGTGGCCGGCTGGTTGGGCTGGGCCTTTGCTGGCTGGTTGGGCATGGGGGCATGGTGGCCCGGTCTCCTGTTATGTGTGGCGTGGCTCCTTCTTCTGGTTTTCCTGCTGACCCATTTCGAGCGGGATTGGTACGAGGATGTTCTCCGCACGGCAGAACTGGCCCAGTCGGCCATTGTGGCGAAAAAGGAAGGAACCATGGAGGCTGTCCCCGGGAAAGTCCGGGTGGGTTCGATTGGTTTAAAGGGCGGCTGGGGCGCCTCTGCGTTCTACTACAAGCATAAAGTGGAAAACCGCCGGGGTGGTTGGCTGCTGCTTCCGCCGCTTACGCTGATCTTTGCGGTGATTTTGATCGCCTTCACCTTTTTTATGCGGGAAGGGGGCATTATCCCCGTGTTTGCATTGGCGGTTTATCTACAGCTCTTCACCGCAGGACAGAGCCGGATCAACCGGGAACTCTACAAACCTTTCGTATATTTGGTGCCGGAACCGCCCTTTGCCAAGCTGCTGCAATGCCTGCGAGAGCTGTTCCCCTCTGCGCTGGCAGAGGCGGTGGTGGTCTTTGTGCCGGTGGGCCTGATTCTGCAGATGAGTCCTTGGGGGATTGTGGTCTGTGTGTTTGCCCGCATCAGCTATGCCTTCCTGTTCCAGAGCGGCAACCTTTTGCTGGAACGGTTTTGGAGCGGGGCCAGTAAGGCACTGATCCTTTTCCTGTACTTCTTGATCCTCATCCTGTTGACCTTACCTGGGATTTTGATCGCCATCTTTTTGGTGGCCTTCCTTTCCCTGCCGGGTGGGGTGGTGACCGGTTTGCTGGTGGCCGGCTTAGTGAATATTCCTGTGGCTCTGCTTCTGTTCTATCTGCTGCGCAACATGCTGCAGTACGCGGAATACACCCATTGAGTGGGAAGGCGTTGCCCGGTAAAAGGAGACTTCCTTTTACCGGGCGCTTTGCGCTTGCAGTTTTCCCTTTCCTATTGTACAATGGAAAAAATAGAAAGGGGGCTTCTGAAATGGAGTACACCTTTGACCAGGTAGCGGACATGCTGGATGAAATGGCGGAAGCCTTTCCTCCTGTCTTTTTTGAAGAACTCAATGGCGGTATCCTGCTCCAGGAAGAGGCCAAACTGGACCCTATGTTCCCCGAAGGGGAGGTTTACTTCATGGGGGAATACGTCCAGGATGGGTACTTGGGACGGTATATCAACCTGTACTATGGATCCTTCTTGGCCTCCGCCCGCAATGAGGATTGGGACGAGGAGACCTGGAAGGAAGAACTCTATACGACGCTGGCCCATGAACTCACCCATCATGTAGAAGGCTTGGCCAACGCCCATGGACTGGACGATAAGGATGAGGAGCAGTTGCTGCGTATGTTAGAGGAATACCAAACGGAGTTTCCCAAGGAACCGTAATCCGATGGGTTCCCCTGTGCCCCTACATCTTGTGTCTCATTTTGCCACTATTTTGGAAACAGCAGGCGGATACGCCGAAAAAGTTGCAGAACGGTTTCAATATATTGAAAAACAATTACAACCGCTCACAAAATATTCCACAAAACCCTTGAAATTTCTGCTCTTTTGTAGTATCATGTTAGAAACACTTGATGAAACCAAGAGTTGTGTTCTTGTTATTTGGGGACCAAGACCGAAAGAGAGCCAATTACTACAGAGGAGGTACGCACATGTCACTCTTTAGCGCGTTGCGCCGGAAGCCGGAAGAAGACGACCTGTACGATGAATACGAACCCAATTATGCCTACGAGGAGGACGATCAGGGTTGGCAGGATGAAGGGGTCCAGCCGATTCACAGTGTAGCAGATATGCAGATCGTCCTTGTGGCCCCTCAGGAGTATAAAGATGCATCTAAGATTGCAGACCTTCTCCGGGACATGAAATTTGTGGTTCTGAATTTGGCCAAAACCCAGCGGGATGTTGCCCGTCGGCTGTTGGATTTCGTCTCTGGCGTGATCTATACGGAAGATGGTCATATCATGAAGGTAGCCACCAACGTTTATGTCGTTGCTCCCTATTTTGTGGATCTACTCGGAGCCCAGGGGGAAAACGAGGATCTTTACTTCTAATTATTGTAAAGCACAAAAACAGCAGGTACTTTGTACCTGCTGTTTTTTATGCCGTTTAAAGGCTGTTCTGCAATACTTGCAGCACATCGTCTCGCGTGAGGGTGTAGTAACCACCTCGGCGAAGATTGCACGTGTCTGCGATGGTTTGTAACGGGGCTTGTTCTGGAATACCCAAGTCTCGGAGGCTTGTGACCATGTGACTTTCTCGAATGAACGCGGCCAGGGCATCGATGCCAGCGTGGGCGACTTCGAGATCACGCTTTCCTGTGGGATCAATCCCCCACACCTGGGTGGCGAACCGACGGAAACGCGGGAGCCCATGGGGACAGACCAGGCGGTAGTAGGCAGGAGAAATGGCGGCCAGCCCCATACCGTGAGCGGAGGGGTAGTATGCTGCGATCTGATGCTGAATCTGGTGTACTTCCCAGTCCTCCTTCTTCGAAGGGGCGAGAATGCCGCTGAGGGCCAGGGAGGAGGCCCACATCAGATTGCTCCGGGCGACATAGTCCCGGGGATTGGCAATGGCCACAGGGGTGTTGCGGATGATGCTGCGCATCAGAGCTTCTGCAAAGTCATCGGAGATATTGTCCTCATCCTCGGGGCTGAAGTAGATTTCCATGATGTGGGAGAGGGTGTCAAAGATACCAGATACCATTTGGTATTCCGGTACACTGTAGGTAAACTCCGGGTTCAGGATGGCAAACTGGGGATAGAGAGAATAATCCCAGCAGGAAGTTTTCCGTTTTGTGGCTTCGTGGGTGATGACAGCATCCCCATCCATTTCCGAACCGGTACCTACCATCGTGAGAACAGCGCCGATGGGGAGAGGGGTGCAGTCCAAGGGCTGCTTGTTTTGCCAGTACTTCGTCCAGATGTCACCCTCTTCCACAGCGGCGATGGCGACACCCTTGGCGCAGTCAATCACAGAGCCACCGCCCACGGCGAGAATCAGGTCTGCTTGGCTGGCCCTGGCCAGGTGCCCGCCCTCCAGAACTTTTTCATAGGTGGGGTTGGGCAGGATACCAGAAAACTCTGTTACGGTTTTTCCGCAGGCTTGGAGGGTATTCATAACCTGATCGTATACCCCGTTACTTCGAATGGAACCGCTGCCGTAGGCCAGCAAAACGCGATCGCCATACAGAGAAAGCACGGAGGACAGATTCTCCATGGCAGAGCGGCCAAAAAACACTTGGGTTGGATTAAAAAATTCAAAATCGTTCTTCATTTTACGCCCTCCTTGTGATACAATAAATCCTATAAGAGAACACTTTCCAGTGCATCCGGATTGAGCACTGTGACCGTTCCCCGCCCAAGGGAGACAATTCCCCTGCTGGAGAACTGATTCAGCATCCTGGTGACCACTTCCCGAGACGAACCGATGTATCGGGCAATCTGCTCATGGGTTGCCGAAAAGGAATCGGACTTTCGCCGTTGGCTTTCTTCCAGCAGGAAGGTGGCCAGCCGCTTTTCCAAGCTGAGAAAAATGATTTGCTGCATGGTGCGCAGTACGCTGGAATACTGCCCTACTGCCTGCTTGTACACCAGACGCTCCACGTCATGGTTGGCGTTCATAAGGCGAGAGAGGGTGGGGGCCGGAAGGATGGAGATATCCGAGTTCACTTCTGCGGTAATTTGACTTTCAAACTCTAAACTTTGGAGGACACAGGCGGCGGAGAGGATGCAGGTCTCCCCTCTTTCAGTGCGAAAGACGGTGATTTCTCGGCCTTCCTCGGAAAGAATGGAAAAGGCCAGCCTTCCCCGCCGAACGAAAATGAGGCCGACGCAGGCATCACCATGCCGGTGGACTACTTGCCCTTTGCGGCAAGATATCCTCTGCATCGAGTTGTCCAGCAGCTCTTGCTCGTCTGGCGTTAGATAGTTGTAAAAGGAAATTTCTCGGTTCATGGGAATGTAGTCCTCCATTGTCAGAACGCAAAACGCGCTTTGGTTTCTTTGGAATTGCGTGACAAAATCACTGTGGTTGGGGTGATTTCATGGTAGTATCATACCATAAACAAGAAAGCAGACACAACCTCTTATTCTATATTTTATCAATGTAAAGGAGATATGCACCATGGATATGAAGTTCTTTAAATGTTCCCATTGCGGCAACATCGTTGCCTATGTCCAGAGCAACGGCCCCAAGGTCAGCTGCTGCGGCGAAGAGATGAAGGAGCTGGTGGCCAACACCACCGACGCTGCCACCGAAAAGCACGTTCCCGTGGTTGAGATTGACGGCAACCTGGTTACCGTCTCCGTGGGTTCCGTCACCCACCCCATGGAGGAGAAGCACTACATCCAGTGGATCAGCCTCCAGACCGAGCAGGGCAACCAGCGCAAGGCTCTTAAGCCCGGTCAGGAGCCCAAGGTCACCTTTGCCATGGCACCCGGCGACAAGTTTGTGGCTGCCTATGAGTACTGCAACCTCCACGGTCTGTGGAAGAAGGCTTGATTTCTTATCGATGCTTTGCTCCCGTGCCCTTTCAGGGCACGGGAGTTTTTCTCGTGAGGAATTGGCCTCTATCAGAGAACCTACGGGAAAGAAACCGCCTTTCCGTTGCGTATGCAACGTGCTTTGCGACGGTAAGGGGGTAAAATAAAGCCATTAACGCCATGGGCGAGAAAAAAGAGGTTATGATTATGATGAAAAAATTCCTTGCACTCCTTCTCTCTGTCTGCCTGCTTGCGGCGCTCTGTGCTGGCTGCGGCAGCACACAGACCACTGCAGAAGACCCTGCCACAGACGAGACAACCACCGCTGGCACAGAGGATCCGGTTACCATCCGCTTGGGTGGTCTGAAAGGCCCCACTTCTATGGGGATGGTCAAACTTCTTTCGGACAACGATGCCGGTACCACCACCAATCACTATGCGTTTACCATGGCTGGTTCGGCGGATGAGTTGACCCCCAAAATGCTCCAAGGGGAATTGGATATTCTGGCGGTTCCTGTCAATCTGGGCTCCGTTCTCTACAATAACTCGGAGGGTTCCGTCCAGCTGCTGGCAGTGAATACCTTAGGAGTCATTTACATCGTGGAGAAAGGCGGCCAGACCGTCACCGATTGGGAGAGCCTCCGCGGCCAGACCATTTACGCCACCGGAAAAGGCTCCACCCCGGAGTATGCGCTGAACTATCTGCTGGAGGAAAACGGTCTGGATCCCGCCACAGATGTTACCATTGAATGGAAGAGCGAACCCTCGGAAATTGTGGCACAGATGGCGGCAGAGGACCATGTGGTTGCCATGCTCCCCCAGCCCTTTGTTACAGTGGCCCAGGACAAGTTCTCCGATCTGCAGATCTCCATTGACCTCACCGAAGAGTGGGACAGCTTGGACAACGGCAGCCAGCTGAATACTGCCGGCCTCATCGTCCGCACGGAGTTTGCCCAGGAGCACCCGGAAGCCGTGGCGGCGTTTCTGAAGGAGTATGCAGCCTCCACAGAGTATGTCAATGCGAATGTGGCCGAGGCAGCCCAGCTGGTGGGGCAGTATGATATCGTAGAGGCTTCGGTGGCGGAAAAGGCGATTCCTTATTGCAACATCGTTTGCGTGACTGGGGAAGAGATGAAGACGTCTGTGGAAGGCTATTTCCAGGTCCTCTTTGACCAGAACCCTGCGTCGGTGGGTGGGACATTGCCTGGAGACGATTTCTACTACATTGCCCAGGAGTAATCAGACAAGAATCCCAAGGAGGGTACCATGGACCTGAACACCAAGCAAGAAATCTTAGAGGTACTCACCATGCCAGAGGAGACCTTTTGGTCTCAGGTGGCCCCTGCAGCTCGGGAAGTGTGCCAAAAACAGTTTGGCACTTCCCTGCTGGTCACTGCCATGCTGGCCTACACAAACATCTGTAAGAACCAGTGTCTATACTGCGGCATGCGGGCGGGGAACAAGATTCCCCGCTATCGCATGTCTCCAGAAGAGATTCTTCCCCTAGCACAACGGGCCAGGGAGGACGGCCTGGGGCGTATGTTCCTGCTGGCCGGGGAAGACCAGAACTATGGCTTCGAGAACCTTTTGACCCTCATTGCAGGGCTGCGGCAGCAGGGGTATACCATTGCGCTGGGAGCCGGGGAACTCTCTCGGACCCAATACCAGGAACTTCACGATGCCGGTGTAGAGGAATATGTTTTGAAGTTTGAAATGTCCCATCCGGACAGTTTCCAACGGCTGAACCCCTCCACCACCTATGCCAAGCGAATGGGCTGCGCCCAGTGGATCAAAGAGGCTGGCATGAAATTGGCTTCCGGGAACATTGTAGACTGGCCGGGACAGACCTTGGATGAATTGGCGGATGATATTCTGCTTATGAAAGCGTTGGAAATCAGTTGGGCCCCCAATATCCCCTATCTTCCTGCAGCCAATACCCCTTTGGCCAAGGAAGGCGGCCCCGGCCGTTTCCTCCTGAACAACAAGGAGATGGCCATACTCCGGCTGATGATGCCTGCCATTAAGATCACAGCCCAGCAGCCGGGCATCAACCCGAAAACGGGTTTGGCGGATGAGACTGGGAACCTCAACGCCATTGCCTGCGGGGCCAATCTCCTATTCTGTGATCTTTTGCCGGACGCCCAGGCCGATGCCTTCCGCCCCATTGACCAGCGCCATGTTTCTGGGCTGCAGCACTGTGAAGCGGTGGCGCAATTGTCGGGTCTGACTCTGGACTTGGGAGGGGAATGATATGGGAATACAGGATACCCCCCGCGCCAGCAGGCTCCACATTGGCTTGTTTGGAAAACGCAACGTAGGAAAATCTTCCCTGATTAACGCCTTAACGGGACAGGAGATCTCTCTGGTCTCCCCGGTCCCAGGGACCACGACAGACCCCGTTTCCAAGTCCTTTGAGCTGCACGGTGTGGGTCCGGTGGTGTTTTGGGACACGGCAGGGCTGGATGACACCGGCCCGCTGGGCCGGCTTCGAGTGGAGGCCACCCGGCAAGCGGTGGAAAAGACCGACCTTGCTCTTCTGGTGCTCACAGAGCTCCCCCAGGAAGAACTGACCTGGCTTTCCCTGTTTCGGGAGAAGGGCATCCCAGTTCTGGTGGTCTTGAATCAGTGTGATCGGCTTGCGGAGAGTTCGTTGCTTTCGGGCGCCCTCTCGCAGCAGGTGGGCGGCCTTCCTGTTCTGTGTGTCAGTGCCAAAACGGGGGAAGGGATTCCGCGGCTGCGGCAAGCCATCCAGGAAGCTGTTCCCGATGATTTTTGGGATCTGACCATTACGGGAGATTTGGCCAATGAGGGGGATGTGGTTCTGTTGGTCATGCCCCAGGACCTGCAGGCCCCCAAGGGGCGGCTGATTCTCCCCCAAGTGCAGACGATTCGGGAACTCCTGGACAAAAAATGCTCTGTGATGAGCTGTACGGTAGACTGCTTGCCAGCCACCCTGACAGCCCTCAAAACGCCGCCTCACCTGATCATTACCGATTCCCAGGCTTTTCCCACGGTGTGGGCCTTAAAGCCGCCAGAGAGCCTTCTGACCTCCTTTTCCATCCTATTTGCAGGGTATAAGGGGGACATCCAGGCCTTCCTGGATGGGGCCAATGCCATCGCGCATTTGACGGAGCGCTCTACGGTTCTCATTGCGGAGGCCTGCGCCCATGCCCCGCTGACGGAAGATATTGGGCGGGAAAAGATTCCGCGGCTCCTGCGAAAGACCGTAGGGCAGGGGCTTTCTTTCGACTTTGTCCGAGGAAATGACTTTCCAGAAGACCTCTCCCCTTACGACTTGGTCATCCATTGCGGGGCCTGCATGTTCAATCGCCGCCATGTTCTGCACCGCATTGCCCAGGCAGAACAGCAGAAGGTTCCCATCTGTAACTATGGTGTGGTGCTGGCCTATCTGGCTGGTATTCTCGACAAAGTAAGCTTTGCAAAATAGGTGAAAAAAATCCCCCCCTGTCGCTGAAATGGCTGCCTGGAATGGCCGCCAGTGGCAGGGGGGGATTTTTCGTGGTTTGTACAGGGAGCTTGCGGGAAACGTGGCTATTCCTCTGCTTTGAATTTATAGCCAACCCCACGGACGGTTTCAATCCGTCCTCCAATGGTACCTAGTTTATGCCGGAGCGTACGGATGTGAACGTCTACCGTTCGGCTCTCCCGCCCCATGGTGTCCTGCCAGACCTTATCTAAGATTTTGTCGCGGGACAGGACGATCCCTCGGTTTTCCACCAGCAGGCAGAGAAGTTCAAATTCTTTGAAGGTCAGTGCAATCTCCTGCCCATTCACCCGGACCAAATGCCGGGAGGGGGACAATTCTAGCCCGTCGATGTGGTACTCCTCCGATTCCGGGAGGGTGTTGTACCCCTCTGCCCGCCGAATCAAGGCACGAATTCGGGAGAGGAGTTCCATCATGCGAAAGGGCTTGGGGACGTAGTCATCTGCCCCGGCATCCAGGGCCAGCACCGTGTCATACTCTGTGCCCTTCGCGGTGAGCATCATGACAGGAAGGGCCCTGGTGGCGCGATCGGCTCGAAGCTTGCGGAGAATGGAGAGACCATCTTCCTCGGGAAGCATAATGTCCAGTAAAATCAAGGTGGGCCGCACCTGTTCCATAGCGGCCCAGAAGGCGGAGGGCCGTTCAAACCCTTCTGCCTGCAATCCCGCGTTGTTGAGGGTATAGAGGACCAACTCTCGAATGCTGGCGTCGTCTTCTACAAAGTAGATCATACCTTCCCTCCCCTGTCTCTCTGGGCTACTGACATCGTTTTATATGCAGAAAAAGGTCTTGTCACAAGACAAGACCTTTTCTTTGGAGGCGCCACCCAGATTTGAACTGGGGGTGAAGGTTTTGCAGACCTCTGCCTTACCACTTGGCTATGGCGCCATCTGGAGCGAGTGACGAGGCTCGAACTCGCTACCTCCACCTTGGCAAGGTGGCGCTCTACCAGATGAGCTACACTCGCAGATCCGTTGTGGGGATTCCACAACGGGTGGTGCCCAGGGCCGGAATCGAACCAGCGACACGCGGATTTTCAGTCCGCTGCTCTACCAACTGAGCTACCTGGGCAAATGTCGGGGCACCAATGGCACCCCTTGGCGACGCGGAAGGGACTTGAACCCTCGACCTCCGGCGTGACAGGCCGGCGTTCTAACCAACTGAACTACCGCGCCAAATTGGGTGGTGGGAACAACAGGGCTCGAACCTGTGACCCCATGCTTGTAAGGCATGTGCTCTCCCAGCTGAGCTATGCTCCCGGTTCACTGCCTTTGGTTGGAAGCGCCAACCCTCAAGCAGCGAAGCTTATTATATCGAAGACCAGGTATTTTGTCAATAGCTTTTTCAAATATTTTTTCTTTTTTCCAGAAGCTGCTTTTTCGGGGGAAAAGGAAGCGCTGCCCCTCATAGAGAGGCGGCCAGCGCTTCCAATTCGTCTTTCTCAAATACGTGTACAGCGTCGCAGAACTGGCAGGTCATTTCAGCACGTCCCTGTTCGTGGATGAGCGCCTCCAGCTCCTCTTTGCCTAGGCTGATGAGGGCTCTGCGCATACGGTCCCGGCTGCAGTAACAGCGGTACTCCACGGGCACTGTCTTCAGCAGCTCCAGGTCGAATTCTGACAGGACCATCTGAAGCAGTTCCTCTGGGGTGACCCCTTGCCGCAGATGCTCTGTGACCGGGCCCACCTTGGCAATCCCTGCCTCGATTTTGTCGATCATCTCGTCGGTAGCACCGGGCAGCAGTTGGATGAGGTACCCACCTGCCGCGGCTACAGAAAGGTCTTTGTCTACTAAGACCCCAAGGGCACAGGCGGTGGGAATCTGTTCACTCTCGGCAAAGTAGGAGGTGATGTCTTCTGCAATTTCCCCAGACACCAGGGGGACGGTTCCCACATAGGGCTCTTTCATCCGCAGATCTTTGATGACTGTCAGCGAACCGTCAGTGCCCACTGCCCGGCCGACGTCCAGTTTGGCAGGTCCTTTCAGGGGAAGGTCTACCTGACCATTCTGTACATAGCCCCGTACGTTTCCCTCGCTGTCTGACACGGCCAGAATGGTCCCGAGAGGGCCGCCGCCCTGGACCCGAATGGTGACAGAGCCGTCTTTCTCTTTGAGCTGCTCCCCCATCATGGAGGCGATCAGCAAGGTGCGTCCTAGGGCTGCGGTAGCCACAGGGAACGTGTGGTGGATTTCTTGGGCGCGATTTACAAGGTCGTGCCCCTGAATGGCCATGGCAACAATGGGCGCGCCTTTGGCAATCATTCTTACAATATAGTCCATGTCATACCTCTCTTCCTATTCCGTTGTCTCCGCTTTGCGTGCGGTAAAAAAGATCCGTTCTTCCCCATCACGGGGAGGACGGAGTTTCCGATTTCCATACTGTCGGATTTGGGTAAAGCCAACCTGCTGCAAATACGCGGTAAGTTCCTCGGGGGAATAGGCTTTTTCCTCGTGGATTTCTGTTTCTCGCGCCCACATTGAACCCTCCCGGTGGAACACATCCATGACATAGGTGCAGACCCGGCGTTTGGGATGGTAATCGGTGCGCCAAACACAGTAGTCGTCCTCGGTCTCATCCAGGAAGATGCCGCCGTCTAAGGCCTCCAAATGCTGGGGCGTGTGGACATCAAACACAAATAAGCCCCCTGGCTCCAAAAACAAATGGACCCGCTGCAAGGCTTTGTACAATTTCTCTGGATTGGTGACGTGATTGATGCTGTCCAGCAGGCAAACGCAGGCGTCTACCGTACCGTAAAGGTCTAGCTTTTCCATGGCTTGGCAGAGGAAAATGGGAGGGATCCCCTCCCCTGCCAGGGTTTTGTTGGAGGCAATGGCCAGCATTTCCGGGGAGAAATCCACGCCAATCATCTCATACCCCCGCGCTGCCAGTAGAAAGGACATGGTGCCTGTGCCACAGGCCAGATCCAGAACGGTTTTGATGGGACGGGTTTCCCGGGAAAACAGCTTTTCCAGGAAATCGGCCCAAGCGGCATAATGCACGTCTTCCGTCATTTCATCATAGCAACCGGCCAATGCGCGGTAGGTTTCGTTCCCGTGGTTCAAGGTGTCTTCGTCTCCTCCCAGAGGGCATCCAGACGGGGCAAGACGGTTTGATACCCTTCGGCGCCGTACTGCAGGCACCGGTTGACCCGACTGATGGTGGCGCTGCTGGCGCCTGTGCGTTTCAGGATATCTTGATAGATCATCCCTTCCCGCAGGTACATCGCCACTTCAATCCGTTGGCTCATGGCTTTTAGCTCTGTGACGGTACAGAGATCCTCCATGAACCGGCGGCACTCATCGACATCTTTTAACTGTAGTAGACTCTCGTATAGCAAAGCGTGGTCGCTATCGGATGTTGAGTGTTTCATGCAATCCGCCTCCTTGCTTTCTATTGCCTTTATTTTAGCAGTGTAAATTGTGAATGTAAAGAGAAAGATCCCAGATTTTGAGACAAATTTTTGCAAAAAAATGAAATTTTATTCTCGCCCCCTTGCATCTTGAAAAACCGAGGATTATAATGAGTTGTATTTGAAATGCACTGCTTCCGCTGGAAGTATGTGAGGCTTGTGTTCTTTTTTGTGAGGAGGAATCTCTGTGGTAAAAGCAATCGTTGGTGCCAACTGGGGCGATGAGGGCAAAGGGAAAATTACCGATTTGTTGGCGGAGCAATCCGATATCGTGGTCCGTTTTCAAGGGGGGGCCAATGCAGGCCACACGATTATCAATGAGTATGGCCGGTTTGCTCTGCATACCCTGCCCTCCGGGGTGTTTTACAAACATATCACCAATGTGATCGGCAATGGCGTTGCATTGGACATTCGCAAACTGGCCGAAGAGATTACCAGCCTGGAAACCGCAGGGGTCCCTGCTCCCAATTTGATCATTTCAGAACGGGCCCAGTTGTTGATGCCCTACCATATCCTGCAGGATACCTATGAAGAGGAACGGCTGGGAGGCCATGCCTTTGGTTCGACCAAAAGCGGGATCGCTCCCTTCTATTCGGATAAATATGCTAAGATTGGCATTCAGGTCTGTGACCTTTTCCATGAGGACCGTCTGCGGGAGCATTTAGAGCATGCGGTGTCCATTAAGAACATTCTGTTCCAGACGATGTATCACAAACCAACGGTAGACGTGGAGGCCCTCTTTGCGGAGTTGCTGCAATTGCGGGAAATCATCCGCCCCTATGTGGGAGATGCGGTAACCTTTCTCCATGAAGCCTGTCAAGCCAATCGCGCGATTCTTCTAGAGGGGCAGCTGGGCGCCATGAAGGATCCCGACCTGGGCATCGTTCCGATGACAACGTCGTCGCACACCCTGGCTGCGTTTGGCTGCGTAGGGGCACCGGTGCCGCCCACGTCTGTGGAGGAGATCATCTGTGTGTCTAAGGCATACTCCTCCTGTGTGGGGTCCCAGACAGAGCCTTTCGTGAGTGAAGTGTTGGGAGAGGCGGGGGATGAACTCCGCCGCCGCGGTGGTGACAAGGGAGAATTTGGCGCCACCACAGGCCGTCCCCGTCGGGTGGGGTGGTTTGACACAGTGGCCACTCGATACGGCTGTATGATCCAAGGCGCGACCCAGGTGGCCTTGACCTGCTTGGACGTGTTGAGCTATCTGGATGAAATCCCCGTTTGTACAGGGTATGAGATCCAGGGCCAGGTAACCAAGCAGTTCCCCGTCCCTGCTCTGCTGGAGCAGGCAAAGCCTGTCTTCACGGTGCTGCCGGGGTGGAAGACCGATATCCGCGGTGTGACGGATTATCAGGCCCTTCCTGTCAATGCCAAAGCGTATGTTGATTTCATTGAAAAGGAAATTGAAACCCCCATCCACATCGTCTCCACTGGCCCCAAGCGCCATGAGATTGCTATGAGACCGTAACCAAGAAAAAACGGACCGTATGCCCCCCATTGGGAGGGGGACATATGGTCCGTCTTTTTATGGTTTCTTTTCCATCTCCTCCCGGAGTTTGGCCAGTGCTTTTTTCTCGAGGCGGGATACATAGGACCGGCTGATGCCGCAAGCGGTTGCAATTTCGCGTTGGGTACGTGGCCCCTCCCCGTCCAAACCGTATCGAAGCGAGATGACCTTGGCTTCCCGCTCACTCAAACAGTGCTCCACGCATTGGCGTACCTTAGCGCAGGAATCCCGGGTATCCAGGGTTTCCAACATATCGTCATCGACGCTGATGACATCCATGAGCGAGAGCGCATTCCCCTCTCGGTCCGAATCAATGGAGTCTGACAGGGACACATCCCCTTGATATTTTCGCTGGCTGCGGAAATACATGAGGATTTCATTTTCAATGCACCGGCTGGCATAGGTGGCCAGCCGGACCTTCTTATCGGGTTTGAAGGTGGAGATTCCCTTGATTAAGCCGATGGTTCCAATGGAGATCAGGTCATCTTGGTCCCCTGCTTGGACATAGTATTTCTTAAGAATGTGAGACACTAAGCGGAGATTGTGCTCGACCAACTTGTTTCTGGCCTCCAGATCGCCCTGCGCGTACCGTGCTAAGTATTCCCGCTCTTCCTCTGCCTTGAGCGGACGGGGAAAGGATCCGCTGTTTCCCAGACGAAGCGGAAAGCAAACTGTGTGAAGTAACAGTAATATCCATGCCGAAAGCATAGGCAGCACCTCCTGTGCTCTACTGTATTCCAGAGCGGCCTGTCTCTATTTCCCCAAATCCACAAAGAGCATAGAGGAAAGAACCCACTACGCCCATGGGGAAACCCATTGCTACACGATAGCAGATCCGCATGCGTGAGGCATCCTGATTTGTCGGATGCGTGCCGGTAAGCGGACTTTTGTGAATTCCTTTGGTTTTGTGTCCAAATCACAGATTATGTCCTCGTTTTGGGGTATCCTATCCTCAACAAAACAAACAAACCCTGAAAGGAGCGCTGAATATGGCAATCACCACCATCAATCAAGATAATTTCGAGGAAAAGGTCACCAATGCCGCCTCCCCTGTTTTGCTGGATTTCTGGGCTGCGTGGTGTGGACCCTGCACCATGCTCTCCCCTGTGGTAGAGGAATTGGCACAGGAGCATCCCGAGATCTCTTTTGGCAAGGTCAATGTAGATGATGTTCCGGAACTGGCTCAAAAGTACCAGATCTCTGCCATCCCCACGCTGCTCCTCTTCCGGGACGGCAAGCCGGTGGATATGTCCATTGGGGTAAAGTCCAAGGAAGAGCTGGAAGCGTTTTTGAAGTAAGTCACTGATTCCAAAATCTCCTCCTATTCCCATAATCTCATACACGGACCCAAGCAGGGGGCACTCCAGTATGGAGTGCCCCCTGCCCTTACGCTAGGAGAGAGACAAAAACCGTGCATGCCTGCCCACAAATGTTTTGGCACTGCGTGACATCCCGAGAAAAATCTGGTATGATGGAGACATTCTCAGGAGAAAGGATGCGCCGCTATGTATGAACTTGTCCAAGTAGGACCGCGCAGTTACTATATTAACGCTCCCGTCAAAATCGGAGTCTATCTGGCAGAGGAAAACCAAGTCTACCTCATCGACAGCGGAAACGACAAAGACGCCGGTCGGAAACTCCGCCAACTGCTGGAAAAGCAGGGATGGACATTGCGGGCCATTCTCAACACCCATTCTAACGCAGACCACATTGGCGGCAACCAGTACCTTTGGAAGCAGACCGGCTGCAAGATTTACGCCCCTGGTGTGGATTGTGCCTTTACCCGCCATCCTTTGCTGGAGCCCTCCTTCCTCTACGGTGGGTTTCCTCCCAAGGACTTGCGGCACAAGTTTTTGATGGCCAAGGAGAGTCCTGCAGAGTATCTCACCGATGCCGTGCTGCCCAAAGGGTTGACCTCCTTTCCCCTTCCTGGCCATTTCTTCGACATGGTTGGCTTTCGCAGTGAGGACGGTGTGGTTTATCTTGCCGACTGCTTATCCAGTAAGGAGACCCTGGAGAAGTATCAAATTGGCGTCATCTATGACGTAGGCGCCTATCTGGACACGCTGGAACAGGTTAAGCAGCTTTCCGCCACATGGTTTGTGCCGGCCCATGCGGAGGCCACCCAGGACATTGCACCTTTGGCACAGTACAACATCGATAAAACCCGAGAGGTTGCGGAGACCATTCTTACGTTCTGCGCCGAACCTATTGGCTTTGAGGCATTGCTGCAAAAGCTGTTTACGGCGTATGGGCTCACCATGGACTTTTCCCAATACGTACTGGTTGGCAGCACGGTGCGCTCCTATCTGGCCTGGCTGAAGGATCAGGGCGCTCTTTCCGTGGACTTTGCAACCAGGATTCCCCTGTGGCATAGGGTAGGATAAAGCATTCCATCAAAAAACAGAGCAAGACGTGTTTTGTCTTGCTCTGTTTTTTCTTGTGAGATTAACCGATGAGGAAACCAGCCGCCAGGTACAGCAGAACGCTGGCCACCACTGGAACTATCAGCATTGGCGTGGCAGTTTGGGCATAGCGCACGTTTTCAATCTGCGTGGCAGAACAGGCGAGGGTAGCCTCCGAGCCAAAGAAGCAGAGATGGGATCCAGCTGCCGTAGCAGAGATGATGGCGCCCGCCGTCAGCAGTACGTTGGCATCCAATGCCTGGGCAATGGGAATGATCACCGGGAAAGCAATGGCGCAAATCCCCCAGAAGTTGCCGGCAGCCACAGCCAGTACGGTGACAATCAAAAAAGCAGCAACCGGGAGGACTTGGGGACTCATAGCTGCCTTGGCAGCGCCAATGACAAACTCGGGCATGCCCAGCAGACTGTTGATGTCCCGCAACATGAAGGCACAAGTGACAATGGCGAGGACCCCAATCATACTTTTAAAACCGGACATCGCGGTATCTAAGAATTGCCCCGGTGTGAGAAGCTTTTGCGGCAAGTAAAGGAGCGCGCAGAACACCAAACAAAGTAGGGTGCCATACAGGATCTCCCGGGTGAGGATGGTGACCACCGTGACCAGCACAATGGGGAGGAGGAAATTGAGCGCGTGGGGTTTCTTCCCACTCTCGTGCACTGGGGATTCCTCTACAGGAGCTGTCTGCTCCTTGGCCAGGGCGTAGGCTTTGCGCATGGGACCAATTTTGGGGAGGATACCCACCGAATATAGGAACCCGCACAGCAAGGCGACCAAGGGGTAAAACAGGAAGGGCAAAACTTGGACAAAGGTGCTCATCCCAGCTTCGCTGGTGCAGACATCCGTGGCAACCAGTTGGCTGATCATGAACACGCCCCAGGTAGAGGTTGGCACAATCACGCAGATGGACGTGGCCGTCGCATTGCTGAGAAAGGCAAGCATTTCCCGGGGAATGTGGAACCGATCCGTGGCACGGCGCATGGCAGTTCCCACTGAGAGGATCGACAGCCAGTCATCCACAAAAGTGACAATGCCCAAGATCCAACTGGCCACCAGGGTCCGTTTTTCTCCCTTGCAAACCTTGGCCGCGATGGCGGTGAAGCCATGGATCCCACCGGAGGCTTCAAACAGCGCCACCAGGCTGCCGAAAAACCCACAGACCAGCACCAACCAGATCCAGAGGTCGCTGCCCATAACGCCGTAGACCACATCTAACCAAGGTTTGGCAAACCCGGTTCCGTAGAGCATAACCGCCCCTACGAGGGTTCCCACCAGTAAAGACACTGCGGTTCGCTTGGTAAAAAAGACCAATACAATGACCACTGCCACAGGCAGCAGACTCAGGATCCCATAGTCTGTCATCCTTTCCTTCTCCTCTCTATCCCGGTATTTTCGCATGGGTTTCTACTATTTTAATGGATAAAATGGAGTTCGTCAAGGAAGTGTTGTGCAATTCCAATAAAAGAAGTGTAAAAAACGGGGAGGACTCTCAGGGGCTCCCCCATACAAATGGGCCGGTGAGAAGTTGCCGCAGGTCAGTGATGGCGTGGGGCAAAATGGTGTTGGCAGGAGGGGGCGCTGTGTGGGGGTGGTACCAACAACCATCCATACCCACAGAGAAGGCGCCGGCAATATCGGCGGTCAAACTGTCGCCGACCATCAACACGTCCTCCGCCGGGAAACCACTGCGCTGCAGGCAGAAGGTAAAGAAACGCGGGTCCGGTTTTTCAGCCCCGATCTTGTCCGATACGAAAAGACCGGAAAAATAGGTGGTCAAGTTTGCCTTTTCTAAACGGGCTTGCTGGATGGCAAGAATTCCGTTGGACGCACCGTAGAGAGGCACTTTTTTGTGAAGCAGGGACAGGGTTTCCCGCGCATGAGGTTCTAGGGCAGCCTCTTCCGCCAAACACTGGGAGAAGCGCTGCTGAAAGGCAAGGCTTTGCTCTGGGTGCCCGAACCAACGAGCCATAGATTCGGCCCGGCGGTGGATGACTTGCTCCACCGTGAGATGCCCTGCCTTTTGCTGAGACCACAGCATCTGGTCTAAGCGTTGAAACTCGGTGAATGCTTCCTCGGAACTGGACCAGTGACAGCATCGGCAGGCCTGGAAAAAGGCCTGCCGGCTGCACTGTCCGAAATCAAAAATCGTGTCATCCAAATCAAAAAATACGGCACGATACACGGCCGGTTTCTTCGGCGCCATCAGCACGGATCCTCGGATCGGTCAATTTGGCAGATCTTCATGGCAGAGAGAGCATTTGTGTGGTTTTCAGGGGTGGTTCCAGCACAGCAAGCTGCTCGCACCGAGATGGGAACCTCCCACAACCGGGATTTTAAGCACAGGGCGTTGGAAATCACGCAAATGTCGGTGCACACGCCCACCAGTTCAATGGCATCATAGCCCCCCGATGCGGCAAAATCCACCAATGCGGTAGAGGCAAAGGTGGGTTTATCCAAGACCGCAGCGGTTTTTCCTGCGCCAGCAGCTAGAACTTCTGGGAGGATTTCCCAACCAGGTGTTCCACGCAGGCAATGCACTACGGGAAGATGCTTGCCTTCTTGGGTGGAGAGATAGTTTTCGTCATGGGTGTCACGGGTATAAACAATGTCCCCTGGAAAGGCCTGTATTCTTTGGCACACGGCAGGGACAATGGCTTGGGCCTCAGGGGTGCCCAGTGTGCCGGTGATAAAATCTCTCTGCATGTCAATGACCACCAACAGCGGCTTCATAGGCTGACACATCCTTTCGTGGCATACGGTGATGTTTTCGCCATTATAGCATCTCAGAAACAGACTGTAAAGCAAGTCTCGTACATAAGAAAAGCCACTTCCCCGGACGGTACCCGTCCGGGGAAGTGGAATCTTTTGGATTGCGTTCTATCGCGAACTCTTGTCGTAGGGAATGCCTTCCGCTTTGGGGGCCCGAGAGTTTTTGGAGGTAAAGGCCAAAACAATCAGGGTGATCAGATACGGCAGCATCCGATAGAAGTGGGCGCTGATGCCGATATCGGCCAGGAGATATACGCCGTCTCCATTGATGTCGATACTGGAATAGCTGGCCGCCACACACTTGAAAAGGCCGAAGAGAAGGGAGGCCCCTGCAATGTTCAGCGGTTTCCAGTTGCCGAAGATCATAACGGCCAGGGCCAAGAAACCGAACCCAGCCACGTCACCGTTGGCGGTGCAGTTTGCTGTGGTTAAGGAGTAGACGAAGCCGCCCATGCCTGCCAGGGCACCGGAAATGGTGGTGCCGGCGTAGCGCATCTTATAGACATTGATGCCCAGGGAGTCTGCGGCTTGAGGGTTCTCACCGCAAGCCCGCAGGCGGAGGCCAAACCGTGTCTTGTACAGGATGATGGCCAAGACAATGAACAGTAAGATGCACAGATAGGTGGCCAAATAGGTACGGTTGATAAAGGTTTCCCCTAAGGGCCCCATATCTTCCATACGCCCATAGCCAAACATGGCCTTCTTAATCATAAACCAGCTGGCAGCGTCACCTTCCGCCATCTGCAGGGTGTTCTGGTTGGCGATGATGCGGATCAGGAAGAGAACCAGCGCAGGGGCCAGCAGGTTCAGGGCGGTACCGCCGATGGTCTGGTCAGCCCGCAGGTTGATGGAGGCAAAGGACAGCAGCAGGGAGAAGATGGCCCCCATGAGTGCTGCCACGACCATGGCCATGAGTTCCAAACCTTGGAGGGTGGCATAGTCCCCTGCTGCGGCTGCTGCGGTGAACACTTCCGAACCCTGCATGGTCCGCACAAAGAGGACGCCGATGAAAGCGCCGAAGATCATGATACCTTCCAAGGCCAGGTTGATGATACCGCTTCGTTCAGCGAAGACGCCGGCCAGGGCCACGATCATCAGCGGCACGGCATAAATGAGGGTTTGCTGAATCAGGAATGTCATGCGCCTTCGCCTCCTTTCTCAGCTTCGGAGGTAGAGGGAGGGTTCCCGCCTCCGTCAGGGGCTGCAACGGGTATGGTGTGCTTGCCCTTACGCTTTCTCCGCCCGCTGATGAGCATCTTGATCACCAGGGAGAAGGCGCTGAGGTAGACGATGGTGGCGATGATGACGTCGGTGATGTACTCGTTGTACGCCGTCAAGTTGGTCAGCTGGAGGCCGGAGATGTCCAGCATGGACATGAAGCAGCCGGTAAAGATGACGGCGATGGGGTTGTTGACGGCCAACAGGGCCACGGGAATGCCGTTAAACCCAGTGGACGGCAGGGACTGGTAAGTGGACCAGAAGAATTCGGTGTTTCCGGACAGGTAGTAGAGGGAAGCACCGCCCGCAGCCAAGGCACCGGCAATGGCCATGGATAGAACAATGTTCCGCTTGTCTTGAATGCCGGCGTATCGTGCTGCGTGGCGGTTGGCACCGCAGGCCTTCAACTGGTATCCCAGTGTGGTTTTGTTCATGATGATGTACATGAGGATTGCAATCACGATGGCAATGATGATCCCCATGTTGACCTGGGAGTTGGGGAACAGGTGATCCAACCCCATTTTGGGGGTTTCCACCCCATTGAACGAGGTCTTGTAAATATAGCCCGACTTGGTGTTTTCCACCACGTTTTTAAAGTTGCTGATGTCAAACATCCAAGTGACCAAGTTGGCGGCCAGCCAGTTGGTCATGATACAGGCGAGCACTTCGTTGATGTTCAGGAAAGCCTTGAGCAAGCCGGGGATGGCCCCCCAAACAGCGCCGGCCAGGCAGCCGCCCACGAAGGCGATGATCCAAATGAGGCCAGCAGGGACAGACTCGGAGGGAATCCCCAGGGCCAGCATCAGGGTGACCATGGTACCCATGAGGTACTGGCCGGGGGCGCCGATGTTGAACAGACCTGTCTTAAAGGCCACAGCCACAGAGAGGCCGGTCATAATCAAGGGGGTGGCTCGGAAGAGCATATTTCCGATGTTTGTAGGGTTAAAACCAAAGGTCAAGTTGCCTGCGGCATCCCGCCCTGTGCTGAACAGACCGCCAAAGATCAGCTGGATACCGTCCAGTGCGCTGGAAAGGGTCAAGTTATCACTGGTGAGGCCTACAATCAAGATGATGATGCAGCCCACCATCAGGCCAATGATAATCGAGAGAATGGAGGCCAGGATGGACTGGGTCGCGTCCTTTTTCAGTAAAGGAGAGTGCTGCTTGTTCATGCGTCCCCGCCTCCTTTCTCAGTTCGTTTGGCGCCGGCCATATACAGACCGAGCTCCTGTACGGTGGTTTTCTTGGGATCCAGTTCCCCCACGATTTCCCCTTCGTAGAGGACCAGGATCCGGTCGGACAGGTTCATCACCTCGTCCAACTCCAGGGAGACCAGAAGGATGGCTTTGCCCTTGTCTCGTTCTGCCACCAATTGGCTATGGATGTACTCAATGGCGCCCACGTCCAGACCGCGCGTGGGCTGGACGGCGACAATCAAGGGCTTGTCCCGGTCGACCTCTCGGGCAATGATCGCTTTTTGCTGGTTGCCGCCGGACATGCTGCGCACCACGGTAATGGGCCCCTGTCCGCTGCGGACGTCGTATTGTTCAATGAGCAGGTTGGCGTAGTCCCGGATGGCATCCTGCTTCATAAAGCCAAATTTCTGGAACCGGGGTTCCTGGAAACGCTGCAGTACCGTGTTTTGCTCCAGGGTAAAGTCCAGGACCAGGCCGTGTTTGTGACGATCCTCCGGGATATGACTGAGGTTTTTCAACCGTTTGCGTATGGGGGCGTGGCTGATTTCTTCCCCGCACAGGGTAACAGAACCGCCGGCGGTTTTCTCCAAGCCGGTGATGCCATAGATGAGCTCGCTCTGGCCGTTGCCGTCGATACCGGCGATGCAGACGATCTCTCCGGCGCGGACATTGAACGTGACATTGTGCACAGCGTCTTTCTTGTGAAGCTTCGAGTGTACACACAGGTCCTTCACGGCCAGGACGACGTCCCCCGGCTTGGCCTCACTTTTGATCACTTCCAATTGGACCGGACGGCCAACCATCATATTGGAAAGAGCCTGCTGGTTGGTGTCTTTGGTCTCGACGGTACCGATGCACTGTCCCTTACGAAGGACGGTAACCCGGTCTGCCACGGCCATAATTTCGTTGAGCTTATGGGAAATGAACAGAATGGATTTCCCCTCCGCCGCCAGGTTTTTCATGATCTTCATGAGCTCATCAATTTCTTGGGGGGTGAGCACGGCGGTCGGTTCGTCAAAGATCAAAATTTCATTCTCCCGGTAGAGCATTTTAAGAATCTCTACACGCTGCTGCATCCCGACGGTGATGTTTTCCACCTTTGCGTCCAGGTCTACCTTAAGGCCATACCGCTGGGACAGGTCCAGGACTTTGGCCCGGGCCTCCTTCTTTTTGAGAAACCCTAACTTGGTGTCTTCTGCGCCCAGGATGATGTTGTCCAAGACCGTGAACACATCGATTAACTTAAAGTGTTGGTGCACCATGCCGATTCCCAACGCGGTGGCGTCGTTGGGGTCTTTGATGGACACCACTTCCCCGTTTTTGCGGATCTCTCCGGCGTCTGGTTGATACATGCCGAAGAGAATGGACATCAGCGTGGATTTCCCGGCACCGTTTTCGCCCAACAGCGCATGGATTTCGCCCCGCTTGAGCTGGAGGGTAATGTCGTCATTGGCTTTGATACCAGGAAACTCCTTGGTTATGTGGAGCATCTCGATCACATAGTCCTGCCCATGGTCCATTCCGTCACCTACTTTCCTCTCTTTTCTTAGCCAGACGATGGCCATAATAACGGAACCTATTATAATGGTTCCGACAAAAAGTTGCAAGGTTCCATACCAATTTCCCCGGGAATTCTCTGTAAAAATAGTAGTTTCTGAAGGGCACCTTTTTGTTTGCCTCATTGACGCAAGCATTTGGCAATGTTATACTGAATTAAAATAAGGTTCAAGCCTGTATTTAGTACACCCTCTATCTACCAAAAGTTGGAAAAACGTTATGAAAATTCTTGTTCTCAATGGAAGCCCTAAAGGAGAAAGAAGCACCACATTGCAAACCGTACGATACCTTCAAGTGCTGCATCCAGAGCACCAGTTTTTGGAGCTTCCAGTCGGGCAGCGGATCAAACGTTATGAGAAAGACTTTTCCACCCCGCGGGAGGCTTTGTCCCAGGCAGAAGTCATTCTCTTTTGTTACCCGGTATACACGTTCCTGGTGCCTTATCAACTGCATCGTTTTCTGGAACTCCTTCGGGCAGATGGAGTGGACCTTTCGGGAAAGATTGCCACTCAAATTACCACGTCCAAGCATTTTTACGATGTAACGGCCCACAAATTCATAGAAGCCAATTGCTTTGATTTGGGAATGCATGTGGTCCGGGGACTGTCTGCGGATATGGAGGATCTTCTGACAGAAAAAGGGCGGGAAGAGGCACGCATGTTTTTTGACCAGCTGATGTTTACCTGCCAGTATGGCGGTTTTCTCCCACCCCCTTCTGCCCAACCGGAAAGCATCCCTGCCGTCTACCAGCCAGTCTGTTCCAGGGTGGAGAAATGTTCTGGGAAAAGAGTGGTTCTTGTCACCTGTTGTCGGGAGGAGGACCAGTCTCTCCTTCATATGATCCAAGACTTTCGAGCCGTGCTTCCCTATGAGAGTCAAGTGGTTAATTTATGGGACGTTCCTTTTCAAGGTGGCTGTCTGGGATGCTTGCACTGTGCAGCGACAGGAACCTGTATATACTCTGATGGGTTTGACCAATTCCTGCGGAGCGAAATTCAGACAGCGGATGCCATTGTCTACGCATTTCCCATTGTGAACCATTACACCTATTCGGTGTTTAAGTGCTATGATGATCGGCAGTTTTGCAACGGGCATCGAACGGTTACACGGGGCACGCCGGTGGCCTATCTTCTCCAGGGGAACTACCAGTATGAGGCAAATTTGCAGATGGTTTTGGAGGGGCGCAGTGAAGTAGGCGGGAACTATCTCTGTGGCGTGGTCACCGATGAAGAGAACACAGCCGCTAACCTTCAGACATTGGCCAAAAACCTGGTCTTTGCGATGGAACATCATCTGCGCCGTCCAGCGAACTTCTACGGTGTGGGAGGAAGTAAGATTTTCCGGGATCTCATCTACCTTATGCAAGGAATGATGAAAGCCGACCATGCATTCTATCGAGCCCATGGGGCGTATGACTTTCCCCAAAAGCAGAAAGGGCGTTTGCTCCAGATGAAGTTGGTAGGGACGTTGCTCGCCATTCCCTCAGTTCAGAAAAAGATCAAACCCAAGATGGCTGACTACATGGTGGCTCCCTACAAAAAGGTAATTGCCCAGGCGCAAAAGGAACAAAAAACCGAACGATGATCCGTCTTTTCAGAAGCCAAAACTAGAAAAAGGGAGCCTGTCCCTTGCGGGGACAGGCTCCCTTTTTTACGCGTCAATCAGTGAATCAGATGATATTGAGGGTCAGGTTGGAATACTCCTGCTCCAGGTTATCATAGTTGTCATCCACAGTCAGGGTGCCGTCTTTCACCTGCTGATACAGAGCTTCATACTGCTCCACGGTGAAGTTGGTCATGCTCCAAGTCTCGGTGGGCAGGCCGACAGCGTCGGTTTCCACACCCAGAGAGGTAGCTACGCCGCCAATCTCGGAGAAGGTGTTGTCATACACCTTAGCCAGAGACCACTGCACGGCATCCGCCAGTTCCTTCATGGCGGAAGTGATAACCGTGGGGGACTCGGTGGACTGGTCCACGTCCACGCCGATCACAGCGCCGTCGTTGGCAGCAGCTGCGGCAGAGATGGACTGGAACATGGAGCCGCCGCAGGCGAAGATCACTTCGGTCCCGCTCTGGTACCAGCCGTTGGCCATGGTCTGCAGTTCGGGGGAAGAGCTGAAGTTGGAGCCATACTGCCAGGAGTAGTTCATTTCGACCTGAACGTCCTTCTCAGCAGCTGCGGCATTGGCGCCCTGGACGAAGCCATAGCCGTACCGGCAACAAGCGGGGTTGGTGCCGCCGCCACCGCCGGAGAAGCCCAGCTTGGTGTAGCCTTCCATCACAGCGGCGTAGCCAGCAAAGTAACCGGACTGAGCTTCCTCGAAGGCGATGCCAGCCACGTTGGTCAGAATGTTGCCTTTCACATCGGGATCGGGATCGTCATCCAGGGGATAGCCGTCCACAAAGATGAACTGAACATCGGGGAAGTCGATGGCAGCTCTGGTCAGGGCAGCTTCCTGCAGGAAGCCGGCGCAGACCACAACAGTAGCGCCAGCATCCACAGCGGCCTTCATGGCGTCGTACCGGTCATCGTCGGTAGCCTGGTCGCCGTTGGCGGGCTGATAGTACTTGTAGGACATGTCGTTCTCGTTGGCATAGAGCTTCACGCCATTCCAAGTACCTTCGTTGAAGGACTTGTCCTTCAGCTGACCCACGTCGGTGACGAAAGCCAGTTCATAGGTGCCGTCCTCAGACGTCATGGTGTCGGAGATGGCATCTGCGGGGTTGGCCTCAGTGGTGGTATTGTTCTCCGTGGTACCGGTGGTGTCGGTGGTTTCATCCGAAGTGTTGCCACCGCAGGCGGCGAGGGACAACGCCATCACCGAGGCCAGGAGAAGTGCAAGAATCTTTTTCATCTTTTCATTACCTCCGTTTCAATGGATTGGTACAGACATTTTTTACAATGCCTTAAAGGAATTATAACATTGTTGCGCGGCTCAATCAAGGGTGCAAACAAAACTCTTCCCTTTTTTAAGGGAAGTGACGAAGGAACCTTGGTGAATATCCCAGTGCCCACAATTCAAATTGCATTGTTCTGTGCGATATGCTATGATGGAGCCATAAGATTTGAACCAATCAGACAAAGGTGAAAGAAAATATGGCAAAACTTTATTTTAAATATGGCGCCATGGGAAGTTCCAAATCGGCCCAGGCGTTGATTACACAGTTTAATTATGAGGAGTTGGGTATGCGGGTATGGCTGATCAAGCCCAGCATTGATGACCGGGACGGTGCGGCCATTGTCAAAAGCCGTGTTGGCCTGTTCCGCGAGGCGGATGTCATTTTCCCAGAGGATGATCTCCGCACCCGCTACGAGGCGGCCGGTAAGTGTGATGTGATTATTGCGGATGAGGCCCAGTTCCTAACCCCGCAGCAGATTGATCAGCTGCGGGAAATTGTGGATGAGGCAGACATCCCTGTCCTCTGTTTTGGCCTTCGCACGGACTTTTTGACCCACCTCTTCCCGGGCTCTCAGCGCCTGATGGAGTTGGCGGATTCCATTACAGAGATTAAGAATGTCTGCGCCTGCGGCTCCAAGGCCACCGTCAATGCCCGTTTGGATGCCAATGGGAACATCCTCACGGAAGGCAGCCAAGTTTTTTTGGGAGGTAACGACAGCTATATTGCCATGTGCCACCGATGCTGGCGGAAAAAGATTCGGGCGCAGCGCGGAGAATAGGCGGAAAGATTTGGTTGTGACAATATGGCCGGTTTTTTGAAAATTTTTGAAAAAAAGTCTGTCCATTTTTGTTTTTTATGGTATACTCAAGATAGATACCGCCGGTGACAACGGCACGGTTCACCCCCGTAAATCGTTCAGGAGGATACGGCCCTATGAAATGCCCATTCTGCGCCACCCTTGAGAGCAAGGTTGTGGATTCCCGCCCTGCCAACGACGGAACCAGCATTCGTCGCCGTCGGGAGTGTCTGAAGTGCCACAATCGGTTCACCACCTATGAGACCATTGAAGTGCTTCCCATGATTGTCATTAAGAAAAACGGAAATCGGCAGGCCTTTGACCGGAATAAAATTCTCTCTAGTATGCTCAAGGCCTGTGAAAAACGTTCGGTTTCCCTCTCTCTCCTGGAAAAGGCTGCCGATGACATTGAGAAAGAGCTGCAGAACGAACTGGGCGGCGAGGTCACCAGCAAGCAAATCGGAGAGCTTGTGATGGAAAAGTTAAAGGATTTGGACGAGGTAGCCTATGTTCGGTTTGCTTCGGTCTACCGGCAGTTTAAAGACATCAATACCTTTATGGACGAACTGAATAAGTTATTAGACCATAAAAAGTGAAACGGTTTGGGTTTCAGGGAACAGCTCTCACGGTGTTTGTGAGGGCTGTTTTTTTCGTTGCAAGATGGGCAAGGAGATCTTTCTTGCAATCGACGTGGTAAACTGGTATAATGTCACCATATTGTCCTACAAAAAATGGAAAAGCTGGAAACAGAACCATGGTGCCGCCGGTTTTGTTTCCTCTCACAGGGAAAGGAGTACATTATGTCAGACGGTCAGGTCAAACGAACAATGCCCCGGGCGCTGATCAGCCTTTTGATCACCCTTGCCATCGGGGCGGTATGGTTCTACATCTCACTGCCCGCCATCAACCTGCACAACACGAGTTTTTATAGCTTCGTCTTTATCCTGCTTTTGGTTTATATCCTGGTATCTATGATCGTTATGGGCATTGATACTGGGAAACAGGAAGTCCATTTGCGGGACTATCTTTCCTTTGCCAAGAACCAGTGCAAAATCGTAGTGATTGTGGTGGTGGCATTGGCTGCGATCTTTGTGGTGGGCCAGATTCTATCGGCCCCCATTTTCCGCGCCAGTGCTTACCACGAGTTGCTGGATGTTGGATCTGGAGATTTTGCCACCGATATTGAACCGGTGTCCTATGACGAGATCCCCATGTTGGACGAAGCCTCTGCCAGCGTGTTGGGGGACCGGAAATTGGGCGAACTGTCCGACATGGTCAGCCAGTTTGACGTCTCGGAGGATTACGCCCAAATCAATTATCAGGGACGGCCGGTCCGAGTGGCTTCCTTGGAGTACGGAGACTTTTTCAAATGGTTCCTCAACACCAAGGAAGGGCTGCCCGCCTATATCACGGTAGATATGGTCACCCAAGAGGCCAATGTGGTTCGCCTGTCTGACCTGGGATTGGATGGCATGCGCTACTCCCCTTCCGAGTACTTTAACCGGGACTTGGATCGGTTCCTGCGCTTTCATTATCCCACCTATATGTTTAGTTCCGCCCATTTGGAAATTGATGAAGATGGCCAGCCTTGGTGGGTTTGCCCACGGGAGACTCGCACCATCGGCCTCTTCGGAGGGGCTGACATCATCGGGGCAGTGCTTCTCAACGCCAGTACGGGAGAGCACATCTATTACGATGTCGCAGACATTCCCACCTGGGTGGACCGTGTCTATACCGCCAGCTTGATTACCCAACAGTATGACTACTACGGCACCTATGTCAACGGGTTCATCAACTCCCTCATCGGCCAAAAAGATGTCACGGTTACCACAGAGAACTTCAACTACCTGGCCATGGACGATGATGTCTATATGTACACGGGAATCACCTCTGCCAGCAGTGACCAGTCTAACATCGGCTTCCTCCTCTCCAACCAACGGACCAAGGAGACGACCTTCTATTCTGTGCCTGGCGCCATAGAAAGTTCGGCGCAGCGGTCGGCAGAAGGCGTGGTGCAGGACCTGGGTTATACGGCAACCTTCCCGCTGCTGCTGAACATCGGTGGGCAACCGACATACTTCATGTCCTTGAAGGACAGTTCCCAGTTGGTCAAGATGTATGCAATGGTCAATGTCTCGCAGTATCAGATTGTAGCCCAGGGAGAGACGGTGGCAGCCTGTGAAAGCGATTACATTGCGCAGCTGCAGCAGCGAAACATCCCCGTCAACAGCGACAGTGCCCAGGAGATCTTGGACAACACGACGATAGAAGGCACCATTGCGGAAATCCGTACCGCGGTGCTGGACGGGAACTCCTGGTATTATATCCGTCTGGATGGTGCGGACACCTTCTATGCCATTGCCGCATCCTCTGACCGGAACGTGGTGACCTTGAACGTGGGAGACAGTGTGACCATCCAAGTCTCGCCGGAGGGGTCGGATCAGCCCATCGTGGATGCGTCGTCCATTACCACCGGTGCGGCAGAACCAGATCCCGTGGAGACCACAGAGGATACGGCCCCCGCGCCTGATTCTGAAACGACGCCAACAGAAGATTCCGAATAATAAGTTCCGATCTCTCTGTTGCAGGATAAACCACCGCCGCATAGCTGGTTGGCTATGCGGCGGTGGTATTTTTTGCTTATGGTGTGCTTAGAAACAACACGACGAAAACCAATCCAAAGATCAAGATGGTTCCCACCAAGGCCACCCGGTTCAGGACGACATGGGTTTTGTCCTTGCCCAACCGGAATAACCCCATAAACAGCAACAGGCCAGCAGCGCCCCCAAGGGTGTTGGTGATCACATCTGTGATATCAGAGGCCCCAATGGCCAGCACATACTGCAAGACCTCATAGGTCACGCTCAAGGCGACAACCGCCAGGAGTTTCCGTCCAAACGACCAGGCTGGTTTCAACATGCCCAAGTAGAGCCCAAAGGGCAGGAAGATCCAAACGTTGTTGAAAATTTCACGGAAATCGATGGCACCGTCTATCACCACAGAGGCGCCAAAGGGGATGAGGTTAACGGAACGGTATTCGATCCACCCATCCGTGGGGAGCTGTAACTTGAATAGGATGATCCAGGTTAACAGGATCAGATAACAGAGAAGTAGGATTTGTGTCATTCGCTGTTCCTTCTTCATCCTGTCGCACCTTCTTTTCGTTTCATTTTCTCTAGGATAACACCAAAAAATGAAGGAAAAGGAAAGGATTTCTTAAATTTCTATGATATCTTCCCTCTTACTGCCGCGTCCTGATTTTGCGCAGGAGAAGACCGCAGGCAACGACCCCAAGCGTCAGGAGGAGCAGAAGCGGAGCCACGGGCTCCCCGGTGGACGCCTGTTCTGTCAACAGGGAATATCCCCAAGTAGCGGGGAAGAGCTTCCCTACCGTTGCCACTGCCTCCGGCAGCAACTCTGCGGGAAACAGGATGCCAGAGAGGAGGATGGAGGGGAGAAAGAGAAGAATGGAAACCATAGAGGTTTTCGCAGGGTCTTTCACAGCCAATCCCACAATGCTGGCAATGCTCAGAGACACCACCAGGAAGAACGCCAGTTCCGCGAAATATTGTCCAGGGTATGCAGGGAGAGCCGCGTCAAACAAAACTGGAGCCAGGAGGTAGAGGAGGATGCTCATCAAAAACAGATGGAGAAAAGCGGACAAATTGGTGAGCACCAACCCCAGAGACAGAGGAACCCCGTTGGCCTGGTAAACCTTTTTGATATCGCTGCCATAGATTTCCACCAGGGAGGGCGGCAGGCCGATGAGCGCGCCCATCGTTCCCCCAAAGACCGTCATGGCAGGGAGGAGTGTCTCCTCTGCCCCTGGGAGGATGGTGGTAAAGATGCCGCCCATCATGACGAAAAACAGCAAGGGCACCAGGTAGCAGGTGATGAGCAGTGTTTTGCTTCGCAGGTCCAGCTTCCACTGGAGGGCCAATCCGTAGAGAAATGCGTTCATTGACTCCCCTCCCCTTTTACGATCTGCAGGAAGTATTCTTCCAGAGAGCCTTGGCTGACTTGGAGGTCCAGCACCTGCTTTCCCTCTGCTCGATACTGGGTCAGTACGGTCAAGAGGGTGTCACCGATGTTTTCGGTGGCATAGGTCTCGGTTCCCTGCGTGGTTTGCAGAGAGAGGGTATACCGTCTTCCCACCTGGTTTCTCAGTTCTGTGGGGGTTCCCAGGAAGGCGAGGGTTCCCTGGACCAGGATGGCCAGACGGTCACACAGGCTTTCCACCTCTGTCATGTCGTGGCTGGCCAGCAGAATGGTCTTTCCCTGCTGTTTTAGCTGGCGGATTTGCCGATGAAGGGCGGCACGGCCTTCGATGTCTAGGCCAGCGGTGGGCTCGTCCAGGAAAATCGTATCTGGGTGACCCAGCAGGGCCAGGGCCAGATGGAGCCGGCGTTTCTGTCCGGTAGAGAGGGTGTTGTACCGTTTTTTTGCTAAGTCAGGGATTCCGAGAGCCGCTAACATGGCGGTATCCACGGGAACGTGATTCCATTTGGCGAAGAGTTGGACGGCTTCCCGGCATTGGAGATACCCGGGAAGGGAGGCGGATTGCAGTTGAATCCCCCGTTTTCCAGAGACCACAATGCAGCCGCTGTCATAAGGGCGCAGCCCTTCCAGACATTCCAGCGTTGTGGTCTTTCCAGCGCCGTTGGCCCCTAGGAGAGCAAAAATCTCTCCCTGCCTGACGGAGAAGGTGAGACCCTTCAACACCTTGTGAGCCCCATAGCATTTCTCTAGGCTGGTCACTTCAATGGCGTGGTTCATGGCTCTCCCTCCTCTGGAAAGGGCGCAATGCCATTCTGGGAAAAGTAGGCATCCAAGGCGGGACCGATAAACGCATTGGCCTGGGTTTGCGTTTCCCGCCACTGGGGGTCCATCCCCTCTGCCTGGCCCAGTTCGATGAGCTGAGGCAGCATGGACAGGTCACCCCCTGTGAAGGTCAAAATCATATCCCAGTACGCCTGGGCAAAGGCCAGCCCTTCTGCGCTGTCTGGTGCCACGCCAGACCTTCCCAGGGCAATGGCCCTGTCCTGCAAGGTCAGGAAGGTCTGCAGAAAGTCGGTACCGCTGCGCTGGTCGAACTGGCTGCGGATGTGGTCCAGCATTGGTTCATCAAAATGCTTGATGAGCCAGTAAAAGTCATTTTTCATCTGGAGGTTGACGATGATGTCCGCGTATTTCTTGAAGTCCACGGTTTTCATCTGCATCACTTCGGTGCGCAGCGCGGTCAGCTCCCGCAGGGCCTCTGTAAGGTCCTCCAGTTTTTCTCGCAGCGCGGTGGCCTGCTCATCCAAAATCTTTGCCACGTCCTCCGGGGTATCCAAGGGGATGAGACGGTTCTTGATGTCTCCCAAAGAGAAACCAAGGTGTTTCAGGGATAGGATCTGATGCAGCTGAATCAAGTCTCGGTCTGTATAGAGCCGCCGGCCACCCTCACTGATCGCAGAGGGGGTGAGCAGACCTTCCCGGTCGTAGTATTGCAGGGTGCGGACGGTCACCCCCATCTTTTGGGCGACCTCCCCTACCGTCATGTAGCCTGTAGGAATGGCCTTTTCCGTTTCCATGGTGTATCACCTCTTTGGCCTCAGTATACTACATGACGTTACGTCACGAGCAAGGGGATTTTTTGAGGATTCCAGAAAAAAGACGCGCCTGCTTCCTCTTGCGAAGCAGACGCGCCTTGGGATGGGGTTCCGTGGAGTGGCGCACTCAATAGAACGTAGCCACATCCTGTTCCGGGGGAGTACCCGGAGTCAGGGAGAGGACATTGAGAATGGGGCCTTTTTTGTTATAGACCCGGTTGTGCTTGATGGCGACCTTGGCAGTCAGTTCCACCCACTCCTGGTTTTGGAGTTGTTTCGTGTCATACCCTGTGGCCAGCAAACCGGCAAAGGAGATGTCCTCCACACAGCAGGTCATAACCCGACGGCCAAAGACAAAGTTGCCGGCGGGAAGCTTTTCCGAGAGCATGGTGAAGCCACCAATCTGCAAGGTTTTCCCCTTGTATTTCTCAGGCTCTTCCGAGATGTCTTGGTACCAGATGGCATAGTTCTCCGGGGTGACAGAAATTACCGGTGCGTTGATGTCATAGGGCAGTTCATCGGGGGTGTCGTCATAATAGACTTCCCCGCTGCGGTCCTCATAGGCGATGTTGGTCCGGCGGCTGACCGCCCGGATGATCTTGTGGATCTCCACCTTGTCCACCCGTTCGTCGGCACGGTTCAGGACCACCATCTCGCAACTTTTCAGTTTGTCCACCACAAGGCCCCGCATGTTGGTGTTATAGGTCAGGAAAGTCTGAGAGTCGGCAAACATAAACTCCTGATAGACAATCCAGGACTCAGGCATGTTCTGATAGAGCTGGTCAAGCATCCACATGCCATTGTACTCTACCACAACCCGCTCCACCGCGTGTTTCTTCTGGAGGCGCTCCAGATTGGTGGGCGTCAGCTCTTCTGGATCCTCAATGGTTTCAATAAAGACATTTTTTCCGGAGAAGGTGGTGGGGTCATACTCCTCCTCCCCCTCTTCACAGAGGAGCAGGAGGGTGCTCTCCCCGCTGTTGAAACGGGCATCCTCCAAGGTCTCCTGAATGAATTTGGTTTTGCCTGCATCCAGAAAACCGGTAAACAGGTAAACAGGGATTTCTTCCATCATATATGACTTCCTCTCTGCTTAGTCCAGGCAGAACAGATGGTCCAGGTCGTGCTCCTTCAGCTCCGAGCCAATGACACACAGACGGCCGGTGATGCCAGCAGGGCCGCGGCGGATGTTCTGCTCCCCGGGCACATAGTCAAAGTGAATCCACGAACCGTCGGTGCAGGGGACGATGCCTTTGGCACGGAGTACGATACCATACTTCTCCCCTTCATCCAGCCCAGCCAGTGCACCAGTTACCTCTTCCTCGGTGTACTTCCGAGGCGTTTCTGCACCCCAGCTTTCAAAGATTTCATCTGCATCATGGTCATGGCCGCAGGAACAGCCGTCGTCGTGATGGTGATGATGGTGGTGGATATGGCCGTGGGATTCATGGTCGTGATCATGTTCTTCGTGCTCGTGGTGATCGTGCTCTTCGTGTTCATGATCGTGGTCATGGTCATGGTGATGCTCGTGCTCGTGCTCATGCTCATGCTCCTCATGGTCATGGTCGTGAGGATGATCATGCTCTTCATGATCGTGTTCGTGGTCATGATCATGGTGATGATGGTGGTGGGCCTCGTCGTGCTCTGCTTGCTCCGCGGCTAGGCGGGCCAGCTCTTCCTTGAGGGAATCCTTGTTCTCCATGGCCTCCAGGATCTGCTTGCCGTCCAGTTCCTCCCAGGGGGTGGTGATGATGGGGGCGTTGGCATTGTGCTCCCGCAGCAGATCCACAGCGGCCAGGAGTTTTTCCTCCTTCATCCCGCCGGTACGGCTGAGGACGATGGTGGCAGCGTGTTCGATTTGGTTGTTATAAAACTCCCCAAAGTTCTTCATGTAAATCTTGCACTTGGTGGCGTCGGCCACAGTGACGAAGGCATTCAGGGTAATGTCATGGTTGTCCAACCGCTGTACCGCACCGATGACGTCAGACAGCTTGCCCACGCCAGAGGGTTCAATGATGATGCGGTCAGGGTGGTACTGGAACAGAACCTGCTCCAGCGCCTGCCCAAAGTCACCTACCAGGCTGCAGCAGATGCAGCCGGAGTTCATTTCCGTGATCTCCACCCCGGCGTCCTGCAGGAACCCGCCGTCGATGCCAATTTCACCGAACTCATTTTCGATGAGCACCAACTTTTCCCCTTGGTAGGCTTCCTCAATCAGTTTTTTGATCAGTGTGGTTTTTCCGGCTCCTAAAAACCCGGAAAAAATGTCAATTTTTGTCATACAAGGTTCCTCCTTTGTCGTTCCGTTGGATGAAATATCAGATGTTACGATGCGATGCCTGCCAGCGGCTGCCCTGTTGGACGTTGTCCCGGGTAAAGGCCGCTTGGATGGCATTGAGTACGTTCTTTTTATTGGCACTCCACAGGGGGGCCAATAGATTCTTTTTGGCGCCGTCTCCAGTGAGGCGATGGATCACCATCTCTGGCGGCAGCACGGCCAGGCAGTCTTCTAGCACGGCGATGTATTCCTCCAGAGAGAGGACGGGGACCTTTCCTGCCCGGTAATCGTCTGCCAGGTCGGTTCCTTCTAACACATGGAGCAGTTGCAATTTAATGCCATCGGCCCCACTGTCGCCCACATAACGGGCCGTCTCCACCATGTCCTGACGAGACTCCCCTGGTAAGCCTAGGATGACGTGGGTTACGACCTCTAAGCCGGTGGCTTTCAGATCCCGAACGGCTTGGTCATAGACAGAGAGCGCATACCCACGGCGGATATACTGGGCACTGCTCGGATGGATGGTCTGAAGACCTAGTTCCACCCAAACAGGCTTTTTCTCATGGAGGTGCGCCAGCAATTCCAACACCTCCGGCCCCAGGCAGTCAGGACGGGTGGCGATGGACAGGGCAACCACCTCCTCCGGGGCAATGGCTTGGGTGAAAAGATGGTCCAAATATGCCACGGGAGCATAGGTGTTGGTAAAACTTTGAAAATAGGCGATGTATTTTTCACCATGGTGCTTTCCGGAGATGCGCGCCTTGGCCTGGGCCAACTGGACTGCAATGTCTCCGCAGTGGGGAGCGGCAAAGTCGCCGCTGCCCGTTTCCCCGCAGAAGAGGCAGCCACGGGTCCCCAGCGTGCCATCCCGGTTGGGGCAGGTCATACCACCGTCCAGGGACAATTTATAGACCTTGGTGCCAAAACGGGCCTGCATTGCCTGGGAAAAGCTGCGGTACCCCATCAGTCATCGGCCAGCCGGTCTTGCTTGCCGACACAGAACATGGTGAAGGTGCCGCCGCAGAGGACTTTTCCGCTGGTGTCGCGGATCTCTACCTCCACGATGCAGATGGTGGTGCCACGGCTCTTCACCCAGCCTTCGGCAATGAGGTGGTCATCCTTCGTATTGCGGAAAAACTCAAAGCTGTTGCTCACCGTGACGTAACGCATCCCGTTGCTTCGGGCGGCCCCGCCGGAGGCGCAGTCCGCCATGGTGAGAAACATACCGCCGTGGACCGCGCCGTATAGGTTCCGGTTCACCCGCGTGAGATCGGCTTCCACGACGGCGTGGTCCCTTTCCATTTTGGTCAGACGGATGCCATTGTGTAGCATAAAGGAGTTTTTTTCGTTGGTTGCTTGGATCATGTTCTGGTAGTAATCCATCAGGCATCCTCTATTTCTTGGAAGTTTGCTTACAACAGGATAAACGTCACCCCATTGTTATAGCGGTCTAGGTCATGGTCTTGCCGGAGTTCTCCGCATCGAAGAAAGGCCCGGCGGGTGGACTCCTGGAAGATGGAAAAGTCTTCCCCGCGGATGAAATCCTGGATCTTTCCCTGTTCCCGTAATCGGGACAGATATTTCCGGCTTTCCGTCCGAATGCGTCCCCCTGTCCCGGAAGAGCCATAGCCGTGGATGATCTTCAGCACGGTGCAGCCCAGGGCCCGGCTGTGGGAGAGCTCAAAGGTCAACCGCTTGATGGCCTGATCCACCAAGGGTTTTCCAGCTTCCAAATTGACCTCTCGCAGGAGGGCCTTTGTCTTTCCTCCGGCCATGTTAGTTGCCACAGATCTTCCGGCACTGCTCCAGGAAGAAGTCAAAAATCTTTTGGCCATCCGGACCGCCGTCGGCACCCGTCATCTGCTCAGGGTGGAACTGCACTGTCCAGATGGGGAGGCTGCCATGCTGCATGGCCTCGATCACCCCGTATGCATCCCAGGCGGTGCCGTAAAGGCCCTGCCCCAGTTTGAAATTGGCCTGGTGGTGGGAGCTGTTGACGGTCATTTCCGTGCCATACAAGTCCCCCAGCATGGTCATGATGGACAGGCGGATGGGATGGGTGCGGTTCTTCCCTTCTGGCGTTTGGGCGTGGATCGACAACAGGTTGGGATTCAGGTCCTGGTAGATACTGCCCCCTAAGGCAATGTTCACCACCTGGTGGCCCCGGCAGATCCCCAGAATGGGTTTTCCCTCATTGATACACCGGCTGACCAAGGCCAATTCCACTTTGTCCCGGGGGATGTCAATGTCGTAAGAACCGATGTTTTTCTCGAAAAATTCAGAAGGATCCATATCGCCGCCGCCCGCTAAAATCAAACCGTCAAAGTCCATCTCTGGATCTGGGCAATGGAAGGACAAGGGCTCTCCCCCTGCCTTTTCCACGGCGGCCTCATATAGGCCGCGGCTTTCTGGGGAACGGGAAATCAGAATACGAGGTTTCACAGACAGGCCTCCTCTATGAGAATACAGCGGAAACGCTGCACATCTTTCACATCATTATAGCACAAGGGAAAGGGTTTGAAAATCCTTTTCCCTCACATGGCAAAGACGCACCGAGTCTTCGGTGCGTCTTTGCAGCGGAGCGGCCCAACGCCGTTCCGTAGGAATTAGTACATAGCGCCGCTCATATCGGCTGCGGGGGCACCTGCGCCGGTGGCAGAGGGGGGAGCCAGACGGTCGCCCACCAGAGCCTCGGTGGTCAGCAGCATGGAGGAAATGGAGGCGGCGTTCTCCAGGGCGGAACGGGTCACCTTGGTGGGGTCCACAATCCCGCTGGAGATCATGTCGCAGTACACTTCCTTGTAGGCATCGAAGCCATACCCGACGGTGTCGCTGCTCTTGACCTTCTCCAGGATGACGGAGGCATCCAGGCCAGCGTTGGTGGCGATCTGACGCAGAGGAGCGGTCAGAGCCCGGGCAATGATCTGCACGCCGGTCTTCTCATCGCCTTCCACCTGGTCGATGAGCTTCTCTACCTCGGCGATGGCGTTGACATAGGCAGTGCCGCCGCCGGCCACGATGCCTTCTTCCACAGCAGCGCGGGTGGCGTTCAGGGCGTCCTCGATGCGCAGCTTCTTCTCCTTCATCTCGGTCTCGGTGGCAGCACCCACACGGATGATGGCCACACCGCCGGCCAGACGGGCCAGGCGCTCCTGGAGCTTCTCCCGGTCATACTCGGAGGTAGAGCGCTCATACTCGTTGCGGATCATCTGGGTGCGCTCCTTGATGGCTGCGGAGTCCCCGCCGCCGTCGACGATGATGGTGGTCTCCTTACCAGCCTTCACCTGACGGGCAGAACCCAGCTGCTCAATGGTGGTGTCGTGGAGCTCCAGACCATAGTCGCTGGAGATGACGGTGGCGCCGGTGAGGATGGCGATATCCTGCAGCATTTCCTTGCGGCGGTCGCCGAAGCCGGGGGCCTTCACGCACAGGACGCTCAGGGTGCCGCGGAGCTTGTTGACCAGCAGGGTGGACAAGGCCTCGCCCTCCACGTCCTCGGCCATGATCAGCAGCTTCTTGCCAGCCTGAATCACCTGCTCCAGAACGGGGATGATCTCCTGGATGTTGCTGATCTTCTTGTCGGTGAGGAGGATCAGGGGATCGTCCAGAACGGCTTCCATCTTCTCAGTGTCGGTGACCATGTAGGGAGACAGGAAGCCGCGGTCCACCTGCATGCCTTCCACCACTTCGCTGTAGGTCTCAGCGGTCTTGGACTCCTCCACGGTGATGACGCCGTCAGAGCCAACCTTCTCCATGGCCTCGGCGATCAGGGTGCCGATCTTCTCGTCGCCGGAGGAAACGGTGCCAACCCGGGCGATGTCGTCACTGCCGTTGACGGGCTGGGAGTTCTTCTTGATGGCTTCCACAGCGGCCTTGGTGGCCTTGGCCATACCCTTGTTCATTACCACGGGGTTGGCGCCAGCCACCAGGTTCTTCAGGCCCTCGTGGATGATGGCCTGGGCCAGCAGGGTGGCGGTGGTGGTGCCGTCGCCAGCCACGTCGTTGGTCTTGGTGGAAACTTCCTTCACCATCTGGGCGCCCATGTTCTCAAAGGGATCCTCCAGTTCGATCTCCTTGGCGATGGTCACGCCGTCGTTGGTGACCAGGGGGGTGCCGTAAGCTCTCCACAGGACCACGTTGCGGCCCTTGGGGCCCAGGGTGACCTTGACGGTGTTGGCCAGCTTATCTACGCCGCGCTCCAGTGCCTGGCGGGCTTCTTCTCCATAACTGAGCATCTTTGCCATAGTATATCGTCTCCTTCTATTTTAAGGTGATGGGTTGGGTTAGTCTTCTACGATCGCCACGACGTCGCTCTGCTTGACGATGGTCAGCTGCTCGCCGTCGATCTTCACTTCGGTACCCATGTACTTGCTGGTGATGACCTTGTCACCGGGCTTCAGGATCATCTCCACTTCCTTGCCGTCCACCATGCCGCCGGGGCCCACAGCCACCACAACGGACAGGTCGGGCTTTTCCTTGGCAGCGGCGGTCAGGATGATGCCGCCCTTGGTGGTTTCTTCTGCTTCCAGGCGCTTGATTACAACACGGTCAGCCAGAGGTTTCAATGTCATTTTGAGGTTCCTCCTTCAATATATGTTCAAATTCTTTCTTACTGGTTTGGTTTAGCACTCTTTTTACCGGAGTGCTAATACAAGTATTATAATACCCTTCCTTTGCCAATTCCGCAACATTGAAATTTCTGAAAAGGAAACGGAATCCCTCTTCTTTTTTGTGCATTTTTCTGGAATCCGTTAGTTTGCTTTTGGTTTGGGCGAAACGCCCGGTTTTTTCCCGTATTGATAGAGGTTGCACTGCAGCATTCCGTTGTAGAGTTTTCGTTTTTTGTCGGCAGGTGCCCCAAAGGCCCGTTCAAATGCCGGATGGGCAGAGAGGACAGAAACCCGCCATCCTTTTGGCAGTCCTCTGACTGCCCTGCCAAAATCTCGGTAGAGTTGTGCTGCCATCTGCTGATCCAGCAAGCGCTCGCCATAGGGAGGATTACAGACAATTCTGCCGTATGGTTCCTGCCGGGAGAAGACACAGGCGTCCCCTTGGGTAAAGTGCACCAAGTCTTCCACGTCCGCCTTCACTGCGTTGGCCTGGGCCAGATGGACTGCAGCGGGATCGATGTCCCCGCCCCAGATGTCATAGGTTCCATCGTACTCTAAGTCCATGGCTTCGCCAGCCCCATCCACCCAGGTTTGGGAGGGAAGCCAGTCCCATTTCTGCGCGGAAAAGGTGCGGTTGAGGCCAGGGGCACGGTTTTTGGCGATGAGGGCAGCTTCAATGGCGATGGTGCCGGAGCCACAGAAGGGATCGCAAAAGGGATCCTTCCCCCGGTAGCCGGAGAGGAGCACCAGCGCAGCTGCCAATGTCTCCCGGAGGGGGGCCTCCACACCGACTGCGCGATACCCCCGCTTGTACAGGCCGGGGCCGGTGGTGTCCAACATCAGCGAGGCCTGGTTTTTCATCAAGCTAAACTGGATCTGATACAGGGCACCGTCCTCCGGCAGCGTTTCCCGGTGGTATACGCGGCCCAACCGGGTGGCTACGGCTTTCTTCACGATGGACTGGCACGCTGGGACGCTGTGGAGCACAGAGTTTAGGCTATACCCTTTAACCGGGAACTGGCCCCCTTGGGGGATCCACCGCTCCCAGGGCAGGGCTTGCACCCCTTGAAACAGCTCCTCAAACGAACGGGCAGGAAAGCTGCCGATCAGAATCAAGACCCGTTCCCCGGTCCGAAGGCGGAGGTTTAACCGGGGAATGTCCTTCGCCTCCCCCTGGCAGAGTACCCGGCCATTCTCTGCCCGGGTTTCCGCCATGCCCATGCGGCGCAGCTCGTCGGCGGTCAACCCCTCCACCCCCAGCAGGGTGGGAACTACAAAGGTGAGTTTTTCCATTGCCATCCCCTTTCTCTCTATTGATGGAAACGATCTTTCGCAGTATACGCGGTATTTGCCGCTTTGGCAAGCCGCCTGCGGAAACTTGTGCGGAGGGGGTCTTAATTTTTACCCGCTGCTTCTTAGTTTACGCTGTGGATGTTGCTTTGCATCGGGCGCCCTGCCTAAGATGGGGACCAGCGGTCCCCGGGCTCTAAACGTGACAGGATCCCGGCAAACGATGACAGCCATCGCTGCAGAAGGGAAAAAAGCGCGATAGGATGGACATGCCCTGTGTAGATCCCCCCGCCTGGGACATACTACTCCCGTATTCCATCGGAAGGAAGGTATGTCCTATGAACCTGATCCCCTGCACCGACCCCTGTATCTATCAGCGAGACGGCCGCTGCACCTTGCCCAGGGCAGGGTCCGGCGGCGCCCCCACAGGAAGCCATGGATGCGTCCATTTTCTTCCCCGACAGCCGGCCTCACAGCAGAACCGCCAGGGCCTGGCGGATGTTCCGTACCGGGATCAACTGTAGCCCGTCCGGTGGTACGATGCTTTCCCTGCCGTGGCGCTGGGGGACCAAACACTTGGTAAAGCCCAAACGGCGCACCTCCGACAGCCGCTGATTCAAAGCGGATACCGAGCGCAGTTCCCCTGTCAGGCCCACCTCGCCGATGGCCACCACATCGGCCGGCACAGGCCTGTCCCGAAAACTGGAGGCAAGGGCTAGAATGGCGGCTAGGTCGGCCCCTGGTTCGTCCAGGTACAGGCCACCGATGACGTTGAGGTAGGCATCACAGGTATTCACGGCAAGCCCACCCCGCTTTTCCAGCACCGCCATAAGAAGCATGGCCCGGTTATAGTCAAAGCCATTGGTACTCCGGCGTGGGGTTCCAAAGGAGGTGGGGGTCAGCAGGGCCTGCACTTCCGCCAGCACCGGGCGGGCGCCCTCCATCACGCAGGTGACGCAGGTGCCGGGCTCCTCGGTGAGCCTGCCCTCCAACAGCATTTGGGAGGGGTTGGGTACCTCTCGTAGGCCGGTGTCGTCCATTTCAAAGACCCCGATCTCATTGGTGGCGCCATATCGATTCTTGGCCGCCCGAAGGATTCGATAAGACATGTGCCGGTCCCCCTCGAAATAGAGCACACAGTCTACCATGTGCTCTAGCACCTTGGGTCCGGCCAAGTTGCCCTCTTTGTTGACATGGCCAATGACAAAGACGGTGATGCCCCGCCCCTTGGCCAGCTGCATGAGGGCCATGGTACACTCCTTGACCTGGGAGATGCTCCCAGGCGAGGTGGTCTGGTCCCCATGGTACATGGTTTGGATGGAGTCTACAATCACAATTTGAGGCTCCGTCTCCTCAATGGCGGCGATGATCTGCTCCAAGCTGCTCTCAGCAAAGAGGTAGAGGTCCATCTGCCCCACGCCCAACCGGTCTGCGCGGAGCTTCAGCTGCCGTTCCGACTCCTCCCCCGAGACATAGAGTACCTTGGCAAACTGGCAGAGCTGCTGGCAGATTTGCAGCATCAAGGTGGACTTCCCGATTCCCGGCGCGCCGCCAATGAGAACCAGGGAACCCTGGACTGCGCCGCCGCCCAGGACGCGATCCAGTTCAGCCAATCCAGTGGGAAAGCGGATCTCCTGGTCAAAAGTCATTTCGGAGACCCGTTTCGGCACATGGGTGGCACCTGGTGCACGGGCGGGTTTGACGATGCCCTTCCCTTTGGCTGGGGCGGGCTGTTCCACAATGGTGTTCCAGGCACCACAGGCGGGGCACTGCCCCTGCCACTTGGGGAACTCGTTGCCGCACTGGGTGCAGTAAAAAATGGTTTTGGCCTTCATACAAAGGATTCTCCTTCCTGTGCGCTCCCGCTGGTCAAATAACTGGAGGCCAGCACCATGGCAAGCTTTCTCTGGTAGGCCGGCTCCTGGAGCAGCCGGTCCTCCTCCGGGTTGGAGAGGAACCCGCACTCCACTAGGATGGCGCGGCAGGCAATGTGATTCATGAGATAGACCGAAGCGTCCACGCGCTGGACAGATCGCTTCTTTTCTGGGGACAGCGCCCAGATCATGGTCTCCTGCACCTTCTGGGCCAGGGGGCGGGAAAGGGTTTCGTCTCCCCCGTAAAACACCTGAATCCCCTGAAAACTGGTGTTGGGGGACGCGTTCTGATGGATGCTGATGACGGTGGCATTTTCCACCTGGTTGATCCGATCCACCCGGTTGTGGAGGTCGGACACTTTTTTCTCCCGCAAAGTGCTGGCCTGGGCGTCGTGGATGGAGACGTCAGAGGAACGGGTCATCACAGTGGGCACCCCATAAAACCCCATGAGCTGGTCCAGTTCTAAGGCGATGGCCAGGTTGATTTGGCTCTCCTGTTGCCCTGAGATGGACACGGCGCCGCCGTCCTCCCCCCCATGGCCGGGGTCGATGACCAGGGTCTGCTGGGTCATTCGGGCAAAGGCCGGGGTGTTGGATTCTTTCCAGGACCCGAAAAACAGCAGACCTCCGATGGCCAATAGCAGGGTAAGGCAGCCGAGCCCTTTCGTTCGGCGGGTTACAGTCATGTTCAAAAGGCATCCCTCCCCTGGCACTCTATGCCAGCTGGACGGGGGGCATACCCCAGGGCGTTCGCCTTCGTTGGGCAAAATTATAGCAAAGAATCCTTCTATCTGCAATCCTACCTGCGATTCGGTTCCTTTTTCCCAACAGGCGCATACACTGGAATGAACGCGGATCCCGCAGATTCCGCGCTGCTTTTGTAAAAGGAGGTACTTCCATTGTCTAATGCAACATCTAATGGGACCCAATCCGGGAACCGGGCCGCTTGTCCGGTCGGTCAGGGTGCTCTTCCCCCCTGCGGGCCGTTTGCGGTGCCCTTTGTGGTCCATCAAAGCCCCTCTGCACCGCGGTACTCGAAGACCAAAGCCTTAGAAAACGGCACCCTCTTCCAGGAGCTGGATCTTCCCTTCCATTTAAAGGTGAATGCACCGCAGTTGGCGGACACCCACCTGAACCAGCTGCGCGCCCTGGACTTTGTGATCCAGGAGCTGAGTCTCTATCTGGACACCCATCCCAACGACAGCGAAGCCTTTGCCCTCTTCCAAAACTATGTGGAGCTGGAAAAGACAGCCCGTGAGAAATATGTGGAACAGCACGGCCCGCTGACCCAGAACGATGCCGCCCTCAGCAGCACCTATACCTGGGTCAATGGCCCCTGGCCCTGGCAGTATCCCGAGGAGGAGGTCTGAGCGTATGTTTGTCTATCAGAAAAAGTTACAGTATCCCGTCCGGATCAAGAACACCAACCCGAAGTTGGCGTCCCTGATCATCTCCCAGTACGGCGGGCCGGAGTGTCAAAGGGGAGGAAGGGAGAGCGTCCCGGAATTCGTTAAGAAAAAAATAATTTTTACTTTATCCTCTTTTCATCTTCTCTTTATTCCGACGAAAGATTCTCCTGCTATACTGTGAACCATCAAAGAAAACAAATTGTTGATAGAGAAAAAGGAGGGAAGATCATGAACATCTTGATCCTCACCGGCCAATTTGGCATGGGCCACGTGGTGGCCGCCCAAGCGATTGAACAGGAGATCCTTCGCCAAGACCCCACCGCTTCCGTTGTGGTGGTGGACATTGTAGAGCGCTGCGCGCCCCAGCTGCGCCGCCTGGTATACGGTTGCTTTGATTTCACCGTAAACTACTGCTCTGGCGTGTATAATATCCTCAACCGGATGGCGGGACACTGCAGCTGCAGCCCCATGAAGCGGACCATGGTCCAAAAGGTAGACCAGATGCTGTATGACAGCCAGGCAGACCTGGTGATCTCCACCCTCCCCCTAAGTTCTCAGTACATCTCTGCCTACAAGCAGACCACCGGGAGCAGCATCCCCCTCTATACCTATGTGACCGATATCGAGGCCCACAATGAATGGATTGCGCCAGAGACCGACTGCTACTTTGTGGGGGATGAGTCCACCCGTCAGCAGCTGCTCCGCCGGGGCATTTCTCCGGAGCGCGTTGTGGTCAGTGGGATTCCGGTGCGCCAGGGGTTCCATCCTGTCCCCCGTCCGGTGGACGGTCCCCGGGAACTGCTGGTGATGGGCGGCGGTCTGGGGTTGATTCCCCACGCCGATACGCTCCTATCTGCCCTGGTGGCGACCCCGAATCTTCACGTCACCGTCATCACGGGGAAGAACGAGGCACTGCGCCGGGAATTGCAGCAGGCGTACCCTTCCTTTACCGTGCTTGGATACACGGACCGAGTGGCGGAGTACATGGCCAAAGCCGATTTGCTGCTCACCAAAGCCGGCGGCATTACCACCTTTGAGGCCATCCACGCTGGCACGCCCCTGTGCTTGCTGCGGCCCTTCCTGATGCAGGAGGAGGCCAACGCCCGCTATGTGGAACAGCACGGCTTCGGAACGGTACTGTGGCAGAAGGGATACGAGGTGGAAACCTTGCTGGCCCTTCTCCAGAGCCCGGAGGAACTGGCGGATATGCGGCAGCGGATGGCAGTGTCTCTGCGGAGTTTGGACCTGGTTACACCGCTGGATTATTTTTGGCAGAGCAGGAGGAAAGCAGCATGTTGATTCCCATCCTTTTCCTGGGGAGTGTAGCGGCGGGAAGTTATGCGTTCCTGCCGTCCACATGGCACAAACTCCGGCATAAGCTGCGGCGGGAGAAAGGGGTGGCCGATCCCACCCTCTATCTCACCTTTGACGACGGGCCTAGCCCAGAGTACACCCCAAGGCTTCTGGATCTCTTGGCCTGTTATCGGGTAAAGGCCTCCTTCTTTGTGGTGACGGAGTTTGCAGAAAAGAATCCCCATCTCATTCGGCGCATGTGCCAAGAGGGCCATTTGGTGGGGTTCCACTCTGCCCGCCATCGCAGTGCGTATTGGATGACGCCGCGGCAGACCCGCAGAGACTTCGCCAATGGCATGGCAGCCCTGCGTGAGTTGGGCATCACCCCGGTCTATTTCCGGCCGCCCTGGGGTGTGGTCAATTGGTCCTCCCTGCGGCAGATTCGGAGACACCGCCTGCGTCCGATGTTCTGGGATGTGATGGCCCAGGACTGGAAAAAGCACATCACAAAAGACGAGATCATCCGCCGCCTTCAACGGCGTACCCAGCCTGGGGACATCTTGTGCCTCCACGACGGCAGGGGTGCGGAAGGTGCGCCGGACAGGACCATTGAAGCCCTTCAAGTTCTCCTGCCCCACTGGTTGGAACAGGGCTTCCGTTTTCAGACATTGGAGCGCTATGCATAAGTTTCGTTGGAAAAAAGGATTGGCCTGTGGTGGGCTCTTCCTTTTGCTGGTGGGAATCACCCTCTGGCTTGTTTTGAAAGATCAAAACCCTGCACAGCTTTGGACGGCGGTAAAACAGGTCCGCCTGCCGCTGCTGGGGGTGGGCTTGGGATGTATGGCGGTGTATTTCTGCTGTGAGGCCAAGAACATCCAAACGGGGCTCTCCCTTTTTGGATCCCCTGCCCCATACTGGGCCTGCCTGTTCTATGCGGTCAATGGCTTTTTCTTCAGCGCAGTGACGCCGTCGGCCTCTGGTGGACAGCCCATGCAGCTGTATGCCATGTATCGGGACGGCCATGCCCCGGCCCCCGGTGTGTTGGCGTTGCTCACCGACTTTTTCTCCTTCCAGATGGCGGCGGTGACTTTGGCGGTTCTAGGATGTTTCCTGCACTGGCAGCAGCTGATTTCCCTGGAGCGTGGCGTGTTGCTCTGCTTTTTCGTGGGCACTGCATTGAATCTGGTGGTGGTGGCCATCCTTTGCATCGCGGTGTTTTCCTCCCGGGTGCTGCCCGCCCTTTGGAAGGGAATCATGGTGCCCGCCCGCCGGCTGTTTCCCCAGCGGGTGCCCGCTTGGAATCAGTGGTGGGAACAGCAGTGGGCAGATCTGTGCCAGTGCCGTCAATGCTACCGCACCCACAAAAAGCAGCTGGGGAAAATGTTCCTGACCTCTCTGCTCCAGTTGACGGCCTATCACAGTGTCCCCTTCTGGGTGTACTTAGCCTTTGGCCTGAGCGGTCAGTCTGCGATAGCGGTGGTGGGGCTGCAGGCGGTGCTCTTCCTTTCCGTGTCCTCGCTGCCGCTGCCTGGGGCAGTGGGTTTGACCGAGGGGGGCTTCCTCCTCCTCTACCAAACGGTGTTCCCGGCGGCCATTCTCCCCAGCGCCATGCTGCTGAGCCGCACGGTCAGTTTCTACCTGATCCTGCTCTGCTGCGGCCTGGTGATTGCCTCCCGGTTCCTCCGGGGCAGCTGGCAAGCGTTGGCACCCAAAAAGCCACTGGCGGTCCGTGGAGAGCATTCTCTTTCCAAATAGAATGGAAAAGAAGGCCTCTGCTGCGTTATACACGCGGCAGAGGCCTTCTTTCTTGCGGAAGGGATTATTCAATGTCGAATTTTGGCCGGCCGAGCCCAAGGTGCACCTGGGTGCCTTGCCCCAACTGGGATGTCACGGTAATCGTATGTCCCAGCAGGTTTGTCACCCGCCTGCAGAGATAGAGGCCAATGCCAGTGGCCTTTTTGTCCATGCGGCCGTTGTGGCCGGTGTAGCCCTTGTCAAAGATCCGTGGTAGGTCCTCCGGCGCAATGCCGATGCCGGTGTCGGCAATGACCAGCGTCTCCTCAGGGTCCTGGAAAATGCGGATCTCTCCCCCGGCGGGGGTGTATTTCAGCGCGTTGGAAAGCACCTGCTCCAAAAGGAAGGCCAACCACTTCTCGTCGCTGAGCACCTCTAAGTGGGTTTCCTGGAAGGTCAGACGGATCTTTTTCAGAATGAACAGCTTGGCGTATTTCCGCACCGTTTGCCGGATCACAGCATCCAGCTGGCACCGCTGCAGATCCAGGTCTCGGGTCTCGCTGTCCAAGCGGAGGTATTGGAGGACCATGTCCACATACTGGGAGATGCGCTGCAACTCCACCTCCAGGGCGGAGGTATCCTCCTCCTTGGCTTGGAGCAGGAGATCCATGGCCGCAATGGGCGTCTTGATTTGATGCACCCAGAGGGTGTAGTAGGTGGTAAGGTCCTCCATGCTGCCGTCTATCTTGGCGTGAAGCTGTCGGTTTTCCCGGAGAAGCCGCTGGACCAACCGCTGGTAGTCCTCCTCAATGGCGGTGGTGGTGTCCGGAAGGGACTCTGCCGCCATGAGGATCCCCTCCTCCATGGTGCAGAGGGTTTTGTGCTTCCGCCAAAACCGGAGAAAACTGAGGGCACCGAAAAAGGCGATCCCCACCAGGCACAGGCCGATGAGGTAGACGATGGCCTCCCCCGGCAGGCCGTACAGCCAGAAGATCAGCACCCCCAGCAGCGCACAGAACAGCCCCGCCGCTGCCGTCAGCCGGTGGGCGGACAGCCAGGCCAGGAATATGTTGGGTCCTTTTTCCATCTCATTTCACCAGGTAGCCCAGGCCCTTTTTCGTGGCGATAAAGTCTTGGAGGCCGATGCTCTCCAGCTTTTTCCGCAGCCGGGTCATGTTGACGTACAGGGCATTCTCGTCCACGTAGGCATCACAGGCCCAGAGGGCCGCCATGAGATCTTCGCGGGAGACCACGTTGGGTTTGTGCTCCAGAAGAACCTGTAGGAGGCGGGTTTCGTTCTTGGTGAGCTCTGCGGTGTTCCCCTCATAGACCATGGTGCAGGCTTGGCTGTTGAACAGGGCGCCGTTGTGTTCCACCAAGTGACTCTGCCCCTGGTAGTCGTAGGCCCGGCGGAGGGCGGCTTGGACTTTGGCGAGCAGGACGGAGAGGTCAAAGGGCTTGGCGATGAAATCGTCCGCCCCCATGTTGATGGCCATGACGATATTGATGTTGTCGGAAGCTGAGGACAAAAACAGGATGGGCACCTGGGAGACCCGGCGAATTTCCTGGCACCAATGGTACCCGTTATAGAAGGGCAAGGTAATGTCCATCAGCACCAGATGGGGCTGAAAGGAAGCAAACTCCCCCAAAATGTCCGAAAAGTTTTCTGCGCACCGGACGGTAAATCCCCAGGCGGTCAATTTTTCCCCGATGGTGGCGGCAATGACTTGGTCGTCCTCCACCAGGTAGATACGATACACCGGTTGTTCTCCCCTTTCTGTGTTTCCCTTATCATACCCCACAGCCGTGAAAATCGCAATGGATTTCCACGGCTGTGGGGGCATTTGGGAAAAGAAGAGAACAACCGGTGTGTTCAGCGGACGATTTTGTAATAGGTGCGAGCGGTGAGGTGATAGATGATGAAGTAGCCTACGGCGAATGCCGCCACTGTCCCCGCGCAGCACAGGGCAAAGAGAGGAATGTTCTGCAACCCCAAGGCGGCCATTAGCTTGCTGATCATCTTGAAGGACGCTGCAAGGTGGATGATCGCGCCGAGAAGGGGCAGGAAGAAAACCATACGGACCTGGCTGCGGATGGCGGTGCGGACCTGCTGTTGGCTCATGCCCACCTTTTCCATGATGGCAAAGCGCTCTTTGTCCTCATACCCTTCAGAAATCTGTTTGTAATAGATAATCAGCACCGTGGCCATTAGGAAGAGGGCGCCTAGGAACAGGCCCAGGAACAGAAAGCTGCCATACAGGGAATAGAAATCCACTTCTTGGGCATCTCGACAGCTGAGCGTATTGTCGCCGGTATCGCTCAGTACAGAACTTCGAAGGGTTTGGTAGAGCTGGAGCATTTCCTCTTTGCTCACCCCGTCAAAGTCCAGAGAGTACTCCCAGTAGATGTTGCTGGCCAATCCGCCTCCGTCCAGCATCTGCTGTTGATATACTGCTTCCATGGCAGCGTCGTCGGCCACCACCAAGAAGATGTAACGCTCGGAGTAACCTTCTACCGTGATGGCAGGCGCCTCCGGCAGCCACGTTTTAATGGAGAAGCTCAGTCCAAGGAAAGAGATCTGCTCCCACTCCCCTTGGCTCTCCGTGGTGTAGATGGCAGCCTCTCCCGGCGCTAGGTTCAGGGTATTCCCCGTCATTTGGCGGTAACCCTCTGCGGTGACCACCAGGGTGGTGACGGTATTGCTCAGATCCATCACGCCTGCATTCGGATCTACTCCGCCTAGGGTAGCCTCCTCTGGCATACTGTTGACGGTGGTAAGCTGGTCCACCTCCTGGACGTGGGTGGGCTCCATGCCCGCCTTGTCCAGGGCCTCCTGGATCTGGACCCTGACCTCCTCCTTGGAGCGATTGCCAGAATCCTGCCAGGACTGGCTATAGATGATGTCGTGGGGGTACATGGCATTCAGTGCATCCCCTGTGCCGATGTACAGGCACACACAGGTGGAGATCATCACCAGCACCATGGTGGACAGGATGCAGATGTTGGCCAGGCCCACGGCGTTTTGCTTCATCCGGTAGAGCATGCCGGAAATTCCGATGAAGTGCTTGGCCTGGTAGTAATAGTTCTTCCGCTTCTTCATGGCCTTCAGGAAGGCAATGGAGCCGGCGGTGAAGAGGCAGTAGGTGCCGATGATCACCAGAATCACCGCCAGGAAAAAGAGCATCAGGGCTTCCAAGGGAGACTCGGTGGTGATGGCAATGTAATACCCTGCGCCCAAGGTGACCACCCCCAGGATGGCCAGTAGGACCTTGGTCTTGGGCTCCTTCTCGCCCACGCTGCCCCCTTTGAGCAGCTCCACCGGCTTGGACAGGTGGACGTGCAGGAGATTCAGCAGCAGTGCCACCAAATAAATGGCCACAAAGAGGACCGCCGTGATCCCTACGGACTTCCAGCTTACCATAAAGCCAAAGGAGACGGAGAAGAATAGGATCTTGTACAGCAGCAAAAGCATCAGCTTGGACAGAAGAATCCCAAGCAGTAAGCCGCCCACCACAGTGATCAGGCAGGTATAGACGGTTTCCCACAGCATGACCACGGCAATGTGCCGTTTGGACATGCCCAAAATATTGTACAGGCCGATTTCCTTGTGCCGGCGTTTCATGAGGAAGGTGTTGGTGTAGAGCAGAAAAATCACGGCAAAGAGCCCAACAACCATAGTGCCCAGATTCATGATGGTGGGGATGGTTGCCCCGCCGGGCATGTTTTTCAGCTCCTCATGAAAGGTGAGGAAGGTCATGTTGTAAAACATGGCCACCGTAATTAGGCCGGTGAGCAGGTACGGAAACTCGAAGCGGCGGTTACGCACCAGGTTGCCTGCGGCCATTTTGGGGAAAAAGAGCTTACCCACGGTCTGCACCCCCTGTGGCCAGGGCGGTCAGCGTGTCCGCAATCTGGGTGAACATGGCCTCGTTGGAACGCTCTCCCCGGTAAAGCTGGTGGTAGACCTCCCCATCCTTGATAAACAGCACCCGGCTGGCCCGGCTGGCGGCTTTGGCCGAGTGGGTCACCATGAGGATGGTCTGCCCCTCCCGGTTAAGCTGGCCGAAGAGGTCCAGCAACTGGTCTGCCGAACGGGAGTCCAGGGCGCCGGTGGGTTCGTCTGCCAGGAGGAGGCGGGGTTCCGTAATGCAGGCCCGGGCCACCGCTGCCCGCTGCTTCTGCCCGCCGGAGACCTCATAGGGATACTTGTCCAGAATGTCCTGAATGGCCAGCTTTTTGGCCAAGGGGGCCAAGCGGCGGGCCATCTCTCCGTGGTTCACACCGGAGAGGACCAGGGGGAGGTAGATGTTGTCCCGGATGGAGAAGGTGTCCAGCAGGTTAAAGTCCTGAAACACGAATCCCAGGTTTTTCCGGCGGAAGTTTGCCAGGTTTCGCTCCGGGATGGATCCCAAGTCCTTCCCCTCCAGCAGCACCTGGCCGCCGGTGGGCTGGTCCAGGGAGGCCACGATGTTCAGCAGCGTGGTCTTGCCGGAGCCAGACTCCCCCATGATGGCCAGGTACTCTCCTTCCTCCACGGAGAAGCTTACGTTGGTCAAAGCAGGCACCAGGTGGCCGCCCAACCGTGTGGTATAGGTTTTCTTTAATTCTTTCACTTCAAGCAGTGTCATGCTCATCCCTCCAAGTGGTTTCAAACTTCATTTGTATTATATCCTTAGTGCAATGAGACAACCATCGTTTTTCCTTACATTTTTGCGGGGAATCTTACAAATTTGAAAGGTTGCATACACCCGCAGACACGGAAAAAGAGACGCAGGCCAAGGCGGCACCGCGTCTCTTTCCATTGAATGTTTCAGGCCTGATATCGGTAAGCCTCATAGCCGGAGGAGGGGATGAGCTCCCCATCGGTGGTGATGAAGAGGGCCTCCACCCCATCCAGGCTTTCGATCAGCTGCATGCCCTCCTCAGGTCCCAGCAGCAGGCAGGTGGTGGACAGGGCGTCTCCCTGGGCGGAGTTGTCCGAAAGGATGGTTACGGACGCCAGGCCAGTATCTGCCGGGAACCCGGTAAAGGGGTCCAGCACATGGTGGTACTCTTTTCCGTTGTAGGTAAACTTCCGCTCGTTGATGCCGGAGGTCACCACGCTTTTGTCCGAGGCGGCCACGGTATCGGCCAAAACGCCTTCTTCCTGGTTGGGATCCTGCACGCCAACCGTGAAGTTGCTGCCATCTGGGCGGCCTCCGATGAGGAGAATGTTGCGTCCCAGATCGATGACGGCATGTTCCACGCCTTGCTCCACCAACAAATCCTTGACCCGGTCGGCAATGTATCCCTTGGCGATGGCACCGAGATTGGCGATCATCCCTTCCCGGGCCAGATAGGCCCGGCCCTCTTCCACCAGGAGATCGTCGCTGTTAATCAGGGGAAGGGTTACGTCCAGTTCCTCCTGGGTGGGATAATGGCCCTCTCCATTGTGGATGTTCCACAGGTCTACCAAAGGACCGATGGTCACATCAAAATGACCCTGAGAAAGGGTATAGTACTCTTTTGACAAGCGGAGGACTTCCTCCGTCTCCGAGGAAATCTCCACCCATTCCTTTCCAGCGGCCTGGGCCAGGCGGTACAAGTCGCTGCCCTCCTGCTCCACGCTTAGTAAGCTCTCCAGGCGACGGATCTCATCAAAGGCCAGGTCAATGGTGCTGCTGTCCTCCCAATCGTATAGTGTGATCTGTACGATGGTGTCCAGCATGAGATTGGTTTTATAGACACTGTCCTGCTGCTGATTCTGGCCGGTGCATCCCACCGCAGACAAGGTCAAAAGCAGGACCAAGACAATCGCACATGCTCGTTTCATGGTAGAACTCCTCTTTAAGAACCAAATTTGGTCCTATTATAGCCTATCCCATCTCCGGACGCAAGCCCAATAGGGGCAGGCAAGATTTTAGGGAAAGACGCATACGTATTAGCATGTTGGACGGGGGGTGCACCATGAAGGGATATCGGCGGATCTTGGTGGAAGGGGCCGGCCTGCTTTGCATCGGAGGCCTGCTGTTTGCTTTTCCAGAGGAGAGCCTGGAAGCGGCCCGGGAGGGCATCACGCTGTGTTTGGATGTGCTCATCCCCTCTCTCTTTCCCTTTTTTGTGCTCTCTTCCCTGCTCATTGAAACAGGGGTGGCTGGGCTCTGTGCCCGTCCCCTGTCCCGGTGGATGTATCCCCTGTTTGGCGTGGGGGGCGCTGGGGCTGCTGCCTTGGTGCTGGGGCTGATTGGAGGGTATCCAGCTGGAGCTCGGACCATTGCCCAGCTGGTGGAGCGCGGGGAATGCAGCCGGGAGGAGGCCCGCCGCCTCTCCTGGTTCTGCAACAACTGTGGCCCAGCCTTTTTCCTGGGGGCCGTTGGAATGGGGGTCTTTGGCTCTAAGGAGGTGGGGTTCCTTCTGCTGGGGGCCAATCTGGGGGCGGCGGTTCTGCTGGGAGTTTTCTTTGCCAGGGGGGAAACCCATCGTTCGACGGAACCACCTCCCATGGCCACTCCGTCTTTGTCGCTGTCTTCCCTCTCTACCGAATTTCCAGGATGTGTGCACAGTGCATTTTCTGCCACCCTGGGTGTCTGCTCCTATGTGATTTTGTTTTCCGTCCTCACGGCGTTGTCTGATTGCTCTGGGCTGTTGCCCGCCTGCATCCAAGTGGTGGCAGGGCTGATTCCGGGGGAGAACGTACCTGTTCTGTGCCGCAGCGCCTGTATGGGGTTTCTGGAAATTTCCACGGGAACGGCTGCCTTACAAGGGGCCGTGGATGCCCCTGGGGCTTTGCCGCTGGCGGCCTTTCTGCTGGGATGGGGCGGGTTGTCGGTCCACTGCCAGTCCCTGCCGTTCTGGCGCGCAGCCGGGGTGCGCCCTGGCCCCTATCTCCGGGCCAAATTTCTCCAGGGGATGCTCGCTGCAGGGATCACGATGCTGGCAAGTGCCTGCCTGCCCCTTTCCGTCCCTGCCATGGCACCGCTTTCGGAGTCCTGGCGCCCCGGTTTGTTTCATCAAGAGGTGTTTGCACTGTTTGTCTTAGCAGGGGTGTCCTTTCTGCGCTTCCCCCAAAAAAGAGTGGAAAAGACAGGGAAAGACGGCTATAATAGACGCAAACGTTAAGGAGACAGGGGGAACGTCCATGCTGTTTAAGAGGAACATCGACCCCAGCTGCACCTATTGCCGCCGGGGAAAGCAAATTACAGAGGAGACCATTCTTTGCCAGCGAAAAGGGGTTGTCTCCCCTGCCGGGTCCTGCACGGCCTTTCGATACGATCCGTTGAAACGGGTTCCGCCTCGCCCGGCCACACCAGACTTCAGCCAGCTCAAAGAGGAAGATTTCCTCCTCTGATCCATACATAAAGGCAGGCCCCACAACACCGTGGGGCCTGCCTTTATGTATGGATTGGGGAGAAGATTGCTGCGTGACGGGCACACCCGGCAGGCTCGATGCCGGGATGCCCGTGCCTTCTGTTGGGAGGCGCGTTCCCTCCCGAGGATGGGAACGGATGGGTTCCCATTGCTTCGCTGGCCGGATGCTGGCCAGCAGACCATTAGACGAGAGTCTCTGGATGCAGGCCAAAGCTTACGGCAATGGCTTCATCCACCCGGTGCATCATAGGGCCATCTACCCGGCCCATGTGCTCCCGCAGACGCTTTTTGTCCAACGTCCGGATCTGTTCCAGGAGAACCACCGAGTCTTTGGGCAGCCCAAACTGTCGGGCAGCCAGGGAGATGTGGGTGGGCAGCTTCGCCTTTCCCGTCTGGGAGGTGATGGCCGCTGCGATCACCGTCGGGCTGTGCCGGTTGCCGGTGTCATTTTGCACAATGAGCACGGGGCGCACGCCGCCCTGTTCACTGCCCACCACAGGGCTCAGGTCTGCATAAAAGATATCTCCACGCTTTACGCTATTGTCCACAAACGCTCACACTCCGCTGGAAGTTAAGATCCTGCGTTACATGGATCGGGGGGATCCTATGTAACGCGGTCACTATGATTCTCCCACGGACAGGCGGTCTTTATACCCGCTGGGAAAACAAACCGCCTTTTGCCAAACTGGCAGGCCGGATAGGCCCGCCGGTTGCCTCCCTCGCCCCATTCTATGCAGGGGAACCCGTTTCGGGAACTTTGTCGATTACCGGTAGATCCGAGGAATGCGGCGGGTGAGCACGCAGAGCAGCTCGTAGGAAATGGTGTTCATCACAGTGGCCCCGGCCTCCACAGGCTGCTCCCCGCTTTCCGTGTGACCGTAGATCACCGCGACGCTGCCTTCTGTGACCTCTGGCAGATCGGTGACGTCCACCATACACATGTCCATGCACACCCGTCCGGTGACAGGGGCCTGTCCCCCTGGAAACAGCACAGAAAGCCGGTTGGAGAAGCCACGGCAGTAGCCATCCCCATACCCAATGGGCACCACGGCCAGACGGGTCTGACGCTGGAGCACGTTGGTGCGGCCATAGCTCACCGGCGTGCCGGCGGGGACGGTGCGGACCGTAACCACCCGGCTTTTCACCTCCATCACCGGCTGCAGGTCACACAGTGCCGGGTCCATGTTTCCGTCCGGGAAATGCCCGTAAAGGGCAATGCCCGGACGAACCATGTCCAGGTAGGTGGCAGGATAGAGTAAGGTGGCTGCGCTATTGGCGCAGTGGCGGATGGCAAAGGTGTGCCCCAGGGTTTGGACCCGTTGCAGGATGTCCAAGAACCGGTCAAACTGGAGCATGGTGTATTCCTCGCTGCCATCGGCGTCGGAGAAATGGGTGAAAATCCCCTCGGCGTGGAGGCCGGGCAGTTCCACTGCCTGGGCGATCTCTTGGGCGGCTTGCTCCATGGTATCCTCATGGCAGAGGAAGCCCAGGCGGGACATGCCGGTGTCACACTGAATATGGACGGTCAAGGTGCCCCCCGTCTCTTGTACCTGGGCCGAGAGGGCCTTGGCGTAGTCCAAGTCGTAGCAGGCCTGGGTAATGTGATACCGCACCAACTCGGCAGCGTAGGCCGCCGGGGTGCCGCCTAAGATCAGGATTGGAGTCTGTACCCCGGCCTGGCGCAGTTCCACTGCCTCGGCCAGGCAGGCCACGCCCAGGTAGTCTGCCCCCAGTTCCTCCAGTTTCTGCGCAATGGGGACGGCTCCATGGCCGTAAGCATCGGCTTTGACCAGTCCCATGAACTTGGTGCCGTAGGGGGTCAATCCCCGCAGGGCATGATAATTGTGGGCCAACCGGTCCAGGGAGACCTCTGCCCATGTCCGCATGGTTTGTGTATCCATTTTTGAAACACTATCCTTTCTCTGTTGTCTTTTGTGTTAAAGCAAAGGAAGAAAATACACAGCGAACAACGGTGGTTCCCTCGCTGCGGAGCTCCCCTTGCAGTAAGTCTTTGGTGGCTTGGTCGAACCACAGGATCGTCTCGATTCCTTGACCAGGTTCCCGCTCTGGCTCCCGGCAGCAGATGCGGAGGGTTTCCGTCTCGCCCAGAAGTTCGCTGCCGGTTTCTGCCATGTATCCAGACTGCATGGCAGTGAGAAACGCGGGCAATGCATCTAGGGGGGAGAGTCCCTCCTCGTTGAGGGGGCCTGTCTCCAGCTGCACACCGTCGAAGGTCAGATAGGTCTGTCCCTCTGCGATGGTTGCGGTGATGCCGGCTACCTCCTGGGGGGCGGTGATGACCATGGTCATGCCGGTTTCTTGGGTGCTGGAAAACGAGACAGTGTACTCATACACCCGTTCTCCATAGTCTGCCGTGATATCCATGGTCCCGGAGCAACCGTCCATGGCGAGAAAATCGGCACGCAATGCCAGGGCCAGGTTGTTCTCCTGGACGCTTCCCTGGCACGCGCTGAGGCACAGGAACAGAACCAGGGGGATCAGAGGGATACAAAGGGTTTGTCTACGCAAAGGCAACGCCTCCTTGCCGGTTTTTACCCCGGACCGTCCATGGCCTGCTGAATGGCTGCGGGGATCCTCCGCAACAGGTCCGAGGGGGTCATGCCATACTCCCCAAAGTCCTTTGCGGCCAGATCCCCCGCTGCGCCATGGAGCCAAACCGCCGCAGGCACTGCCTGTTTGGGCGGGATGCCCTGCCCCAGCAGGGAGAGGATCATCCCTGCCAGCACATCACCGCTGCCCCCTTTGGCCATGCCAGGGTTGCCGGTGGTGTTGAGGAAGGTATCCCCGTCGGGAAAGGCTGTGATGGTCCGGTGGCCTTTCAGCACCAGGACGCAGCCGTGCTGCTGGGCAAACGCCAGGGCGGCTGCCTCCCGATCGGGGCCAATGGCCTCCCCCTGCCTCAGCCGGAGAAATTCCCCGTCGTGAGGGGTCACCACCGTCAGCCGGCTGCGTCTGGTGTCCAGAACATCTATATGCTCTGCTACGGCGTTTATGCCGTCTGCATCCAGGACCAACGGAGCGGTGACCTGCGCCACCAAATGGCAGGTGCGCACGTCCGTGGCGCGGCTTCTTCCCAGCCCCGGACCAATGAGAACGCTGTCACTCTGGTTCATCTTCTCCAGGAGTTCGGGATAGGGGGGAACGGGGGCAGGCATGGCTTCTTGACATTTCACCGCCAGCACCGGCCAAATCTCCTGGGGTACGGAGAGGGACACCAACCCCGAACCGGTGCGCACCGCTGCCTCCGAGGCCAAGGCGGGAGCGCCGGTAAACCCCACGCTCCCGGCCAGAATATGCACCTTTCCGAAGGTCCCTTTGTGACCGTTCCGGTCTCGGATGGGTAGGCAGTGGTGGACAAACGGTTGGGTTACCTGTACCATAGCAGATTCCTCCCTCAGTGTTTTTTGCAATCTATGGGGAATGAAGTGGTTTTCCTTCTTGCATTTTACTCCTTTTTATGATAAACTGCAATCGCTCTTGAAAAACGATGAAAGGGAAAATAACGGAATGCCCTTCCAACAGAGAGGGATGGTCACAGGCTGCAAGCCGTCCTGGAGAGGGTCCGTTTGGTTCGCCCTGGAGTTCCGGCGGGGAAATACGTCGGCGGTGGGTCCACCGTTATGGGACAAAGAAGTGCGCGCAGGTTTGCTGCGCGAAATTCGGGTGGTACCGCGGAAGTCTGTTGCCTTTCGTCCCGTTGCTGCGGGAGGAAAGGCTTTTTTATTTGGGAGGAAACAGTATGAAGGAACAACTGGAAAAAGTGAAACAAGACGCTCTGGCTGCCTTAGCGGCTGCCAAAGAGACGGTGGACCTGGAAAACATCCGGGTGAAGTACTTGGGGAAAAAGGGCGAGCTCACAGCCCTCCTCAAGCAGATGGGTAAGCTCTCGGCGGAGGAACGCCCGATCATTGGTCAACTGGCCAATGAGATCCGGGAGAAGCTGACCAACGAGATCGAAAGCCAGAAGAAAAAGCTGGAGGAAGTCAAGCTGGAAGCCCAGATGCAGGCAGAGGCGGTGGACGTCACCATCCCTGGCCGCAAGCAAAAGCTGGGGCATCAGCACCCCATGTACATTGCCCTGGACGAGATTAAAGACATCTTCGTAGGCATGGGCTTTACCATCCTGGACGGCCCGGAGGTAGAACTGGCTTACTATAACTTTGACCGCCTCAACGCAGAGGAGGGGCACCCCTCTCGGGACTGGTCGGACACCTTTTATTTTGACAAGGACAGCCGGGTGATGCTCCGCAGCCAGACCTCTCCCATGCAGGTCCACGCGATGGAGACCATGGAGCTGCCCATCCGCATCCTGGCGCCCGGCCGGGTGTACCGGAAGGACGAGGTGGACGCCACCCACTCCCCCATGTTCCATCAGGTAGAGGGCATGGTCATTGACAAGAACATCACCATGGCGGACCTGAAGGGCACCCTCAATGCGGTGATGGAGCAGCTGTACGGGAAGGGAACCAAAACCCGGTTCCGCCCCCACCACTTCCCCTTCACCGAGCCCTCCTGCGAGATGGATGTCCAGTGCCACAAGTGCGGCGGCGTGGGCTGCCCCACCTGTAAGGGGGAAGGATGGATCGAGGTCCTGGGCGCTGGAATGATCCACCCCAAAGTGCTGGAGATGTCCGGCATTGACCCGGAGGTCTACTCCGGCTGGGCCTTTGGCATGGGCCTGGAGCGGATCGCCATGCGCCGGTTTAAGATCTCCGACCTGCGGCTGATCTTTGAAAACGACATCCGCTTCCTGGAGCAGTTCTGAGAAAGGAGAGAGACGCAATGTTACTGTCGAGAAAATGGCTCAATGAGTTCGTCCCCGTGGACGCTGACGACCGCACCTTTGCCGAGGACATGACCCTCTCCGGCTCCAAGGTTGAGGTCACCGAAGTGGAGGGTGCTGAAATTTCCAACGTGGTGGTTGGCCGCGTGGTGGAGATTAAGCGCCATGAGAATTCCGACCACATGTGGATCTGCCAGGTGGACATCGGGGAAGGGGCCCCGGTGCAAATTGTGACGGGCGCCCAGAATGTCTCCCAAGGGGATCTGGTCCCGGTGGCCAAGCACAACAGCACCCTTCCCGGCGATATCCACATCAAGAAAGGAAAACTCCGGGGAGAGGTCTCCGATGGGATGCTCTGCTCCTATAAGGAACTGGGGATGACCGACAATGACTGGCCCTACAGCATTGTGGATGGGATCTTCCTGCTGGAGTCTGACCCAGACCTCAAGTCCAAAAACCTGAAACCTGGAGACGACATTCGCACCGCCATTGGTTTAGACGATCACGTGGTAGAGTTCGAAATTACCCCCAACCGCCCGGACTGCCTGTCCGTCATCGGCTTGGCCCGAGAGGCGGCTGTCACCTATGGCAAGCCCCTCACCCTCCACGATCCTGTGGTGAAAGGCGGCGGCCCTGGCAACCTGCCGGACCTGCTGGATGTGGAGACCCCGGACCCTGACCTCTGCCCCCGGTACACTGCTCGGATGGTGCGGAACGTCAAGATTGCCCCCTCCCCCAAGTGGATGCGGGACCGGCTGCGGGCCTCGGGGGTGCGTCCTATCAACAACATCGTTGACATCACCAACTACGTGATGCTGGAGTACGGGCAGCCCATGCACGCCTTTGACTACCGCTATGTGAAGGGCGGCAAGATCATCGTCCGCCGGGCCAAGGACGGGGAGTCCCTCACCACTCTGGACGGCAATGTGCGGAACCTGAATTCCTCCATGCTGGTCATCGCCGATGAGACCCGGGCTGTGGGCCTGGCAGGCATTATGGGCGGGGAAAACAGCGAGATCGTCGAGGACACGGTGGACGTGGTCTTCGAGTCTGCCAACTTCAATGGCACCTCCATCCGCCGCACGGCCCTGGCCCTGGGAATGCGGACCGAAGCCTCTGCCAAGTTTGAGAAGGGGCTGGATATCCTCAACACCCTCCCTGCGGTCAACCGGGCCTGCGAGCTGGTGGAGCTGCTGGGGGCCGGTGAAGTGGTGGACGGCACCATTGATATCCTCAACTTTGTTCCCCATCCCACCCAGTTGGCCCTCCGTCCGGAGAAGATCAATGCCCTGCTGGGCACCGACATTGCGGCTGAAGAGATGCGCCGCATCCTGACCGACCTGGGCTTCGGGGTAGAGGGTGACACCATCACCGTTCCCTCCTGGCGGGGCGACGTGGCCCACTACTCTGACCTGGCGGAAGAGGTGGCCCGGTTCTACGGGTATAACCAGATCCCCACTACGGCCATGCACGGTGTCACCACCCAGGGTGGGTACAGCGCCCAGCAGGTGCTGGAACGGAACCTGGGTTCCCTGTGCCGGGGAATGGGTTACAGCGAGATTATCACCTATTCCTTCATCAGCCCCACCTATTACGACAAGATTCGCCTGCCGGAGGACTCCCCCCTGCGCAAGTCCATGAAGATCATGAACCCCCTGGGGGAGGACACCTCCATCATGCGCACCACGGTGCTCCCCTCTATGCTGGAAATCCTCACCCGGAACTACAACTACCGCAACAAGGCTGTGCGTCTGTATGAGTTGGGCCGCACCTACTTCGAGCGGGAGGACGGCATGGCAGAGGAACCCAAACTCCTTTCTCTGGGCCTCTATGGTCCGGAAGAGGATTTCTTCTCCCTGAAAGGTTCTGTAGAGACCATTCTGGAAAGCATTCGGGCCGTGGATGTGACCTATGAGGCAGTCCATGACAACCCCTCCTTCCACCCGGGACGCTGCGCCAGGGTGCTGGTTCAGGGGGAAGCTGTCGGTGTTCTGGGACAGATCCATCCGTTGGTGGCGGCCAACTACGGGGTGGATACCGACCTGTATTACGCCGAGCTCTCCTTCGACAAGCTCTTCGCCCACAGAGGGGCCGATCCGGAATACGTTCCCCTGCCCAAGTTCCCTGCTGTGACCCGGGACATTGCGGTCCTGGTGGACCAGGAGATCACGGTGGGCGCCCTGGAGGCCTGCATCCATGAGGCGGCCCAGGCCTTGCTGAAGGAAGTGGCGCTGTTCGACATTTACCAGGGAGAAAACCTGCCGGCTGGGAAAAAGTCGGTGGCATTTAACCTGGTGCTGCGGGCCGATGACCGTAGCCTGACCGCCCAAGAGGCAGACGATGAGGTAAAACTCATTCTGGAACAACTGGGGACCACCTTTGGGGCAACGCTGCGGTAAAACTTTTTCACAAAAATCACACCATTCCTCTTTACTTTCCCTCTTAAGAGGAGTATGATGTATAGGGAAAGTTATTTCCGTGTTGGGAGGGATGTACCCGTGGAGGCTGAATTCACCAGAAAATTTCAAGTGGTCCAGGACCGTAACGAAGAAATGAAGGCCACTCTGATGGCAGTGTATGCTGCATTGAAGGAAAAGGGGTATAACCCCATCAATCAGATTGTGGGATACATTCTCTCCGAAGACCCAACCTATATCACAAACTACAACAATGCCCGCACGTTGATTCGCAAGTTGGACCGGGACGAACTGCTTCAAGAACTGGTCCGGCAGTATTTGCGGGAACCGTAATTTGTCTCTCACCCTGTGCCTGGTGCGATCCGCCAGGCACAGGGTTTTTCTAGGGGAAAAAAGAGAAAACAGCAGATCCTCGAAGACAGAGGATCTGCTGTTTTTTGCTGTCAACTAGGGATTAGCCTTCCAAATAAGCCCGGTGGAACACTTTTTTGCCTTTTTTCAGGACGATCCCGTCCCCCGCCAGCTGGTCTGCGGTAACGGCGGCGGAAATCTCCTTGACCTTCTCTCCGGCGACTTCGACCCCGCCCTGCTGGATCAGGCGGCGAGCCTCTCCCTTGGAGGGAACCAGGCCGCAGCGGAGCATCAGCTCCATGACGCCGATGGCGCCGTCGGTCAGATCGGCGGGGGTGAGGGCTGTGGCAGGCATGTTGGCGGTGTCCCCGCCTTTGGAGAAGAGGCCCCGGGCGGTCTCCTGGGCCTTGGTGGCCTCCTCCTCACCGTGGACCAGCTTGGTGAGCTCATAGGCCAGGATCTCCTTGGCGGTGTTCAGCTGCGCACCCTCCCAATGGTCCATTTTGTCGATCTCTTCCAGGGGGAGGAAGGTGAGCATGCGGATGCACTTGAGGACATCGTCATCCCCCACGTTTCTCCAGTACTGGTAGAACTCATAGGGAGAGGTCTTATTGGGGTCCAGCCAAACGGCACCAGATGCGGTCTTCCCCATCTTTTTGCCCTCGGAGTTCATGAGGAGGGTGATGGTCATAGCATAGGCATCCTTGCCCAGCTTCCGGCGGATGAGTTCCGTGCCGCCCAGCATGTTGGACCACTGGTCATCCCCGCCGAACTGCATGTTGCAGCCGTACTCCTTGAAGAGGTAGTAAAAGTCGTAGGACTGCATGATCATGTAGTTGAACTCCAGGAAAGAAAGACCCTTCTCCATCCGCTGCTTGTAGCACTCGGCCCGGAGCATGTTGTTCACGGAGAAGCAGGCGCCCACCTCCCGCAGCAGGTCAATGTAGTTGAGTTTCAGCAGCCAGTCGGCGTTGTTGACCATGATGGCTTTGCCCTCACCGAAGTCGATGAACCGCTCCATCTGCTTTTTGAAGCAGTCACAGTTGTGTTGGATGGTCTCGGGGGTCATCATGGAACGCATATCCGTGCGGCCGGAGGGGTCGCCGATGTAACCGGTGCCGCCGCCCACCAGGACCACAGGGCGGTTCCCGGCCATCTGCAGGCGCTTCATCAGGCACAGGGCCATGAAGTGCCCAACGTGGAGGCTGTCCGCCGTGGGGTCAAATCCGATGTAGAAGGTGGCTTTGCCGGCGTTCACCAGCTCCCGGATTTCCTCCTCATCGGTCACCTGGGCGATGAGGCCACGGGCTTTCAGTTCTTCGTAAATTTGCATGACAATTCTCCTTTTCTCACGAGTGATGCCATGGCCTGGGCAAGAAAAAACGCCCTCTGCCATGGACTGGACAGAGGACGACAAATATCGTGGTACCACCTCTTTTTACCCCGCTCTCACAAGAGGGGCCTCAAGGGGTCTGGCATCGCCAAACCCCACGCGCGATAACGGGCGCACCCGACATACCCTACTGCCCTGTCATGCCAGGGGTTCAGGCAGCTGCTCTGGGAGGTAGCTTCACCGGTGGCGCTCTCCCCCTTGCACCAAACGGGGGCTCTCTGCCCAGCGGAGACACCGGTTACTTCTTCCCTTCATCACAGTGGCGGTTGTTCAGTTGGATGGATTCTACACCTTTTTCTCGGCTTTGTCAATGGTTTTTCGAGGAGAGGGAAGGAACGCCGGGTTCCGAGTCCACCAAGCTCGCGATGACATCCAGAGCTCCTTGGGGATACACGGTTGGAAAGCGATCGATTTCCATTTTTTGCTTTATCGGGCGGTCATTTCTGCCTTATAGTCCTCTGCCTCCTGCAGCAGCTCCTCTGCCCCCTCCAAAATGGTTTGGGACAAGTGGCTGCCCCCTGTCAGGCGGGCCAGCTCCTCTTTGCGGCCCTGGCGGTCCAGGTCTTCCACCTGGGTGTATGTCCGGCCGCCGCGCTCCTCCTTATGGACGGAGTAGTGGCTGTCTGCCATGGCGGCGATCTGGGCCAAGTGGGTGACGCACAGAACCTGGCAGGTCCGGGAGAGGCGGCTCATCTTTTCCGCCACCTTGGCGGCTGCCCGGCCGCTGACTCCGGTGTCCACCTCGTCAAAGATCAGGGTTTGGATGCTGTCATTTTCTGCCAAGACATTTTTTAGAGCCAACATGATCCGGCTCAACTCGCCGCCGGAGGCCACCTTAGCGATGGGCTTTAACGTCTCCCCCACGTTGGCGGACATCAGGAAGGACACCTCATCCATGCCCGTCTCATCCAACCCCAGTTTGCCGGGTTTGGGGGAAAAGGCCACCTCAAAGCGCACCTTGGGCATGTCTAGCTGACGCAGCTCCTCCTCAATGCGGGCTTTCAGCGTCTCCGCCGCCTGCCGGCGCTTTTGGGAGAGGGCCTCTCCCTGGGCCCGGGTTTTGGCCAACTGTTCCTTGCGCTGCTGTTTGAGTTTGGCCAAGCTGTCGTCGGCCATCTCGATTTGATCCAACTCGTTCTGACAGCGTGCCAGGTACTCCAGCATCTCCGAAATAGAGCCGCCGTACTTCTTTTTGAGCCGGTGCAGGTGGTCCAGGCGGGACTCGACGGTATCCAATTCCTGGGGAGAAAAATCCAGACTCTCTCGCACGTCCCGAAGGCGCTCCGCCACGTCTTCTGTGGTGTAGCGAAGTTCTGACACCGCAGAGGACAGTTGGGACAACTCTCCCGACAGGGCGGCCACCCGGGACAATGCGCTTTCCGCCTCGGCCAGAAGGCTGGCAGCTCCACTTTGGCTGTCTGTTCCAAAGACGGCATAGTAGGCGCTGCCCACAGCGTCCATCAACTGGTCTGCGCTGCGGAGGATGCCTTTCCGTTCTTCTAACTCCTCTTCCTCTCCTGGTTGGAGGTTGGCGCGCTCCAGTTCCGCAATCTGAAATTGGAGAGTATCAATGCGCCGGGCTTTTTCCGCCTCGTCCATTTGCAGGGAAGCAATCTGGCGCCGGATATGATCCAACCGGTCGTACTCCTCTCGATAGGCTTCCCGCACTTCCTCCAGGCCGCCGAAGCTGTCCAGATATCCCAAGTGGCAGGTCTCATCCAGGAGCTGCTGGCCGTCGTGCTGGCCGTGAATGTCGATCAGTTGGGCCCCCAGTGCTTTCAGCTGGAGAACGGTACAGGGCACGCCCCCCACCCGGCAGAGGTTTTTTCCATCCCCCTGAATTTTCCGAGAGATGACCAGCTCCCCGTTTTCATCTGGTCCCACACCATTTTCCTGGAACCAGGGCAGGTTGGGGAGATTTTGAAACAGCGCGGTAACCAAGGCAGACTTCTCCCCCGTGCGGATGAGATCCCGGCTGGTCCGCTCCCCCAGCACGGCGCCGATGGCATCGATGATGATGGATTTGCCGGCGCCGGTCTCACCGGTGAGGACGTTAAAGCCGGGGCCGAAGGAAATATCTGCCCGGTCAATCAGTGCAATGTTTTCGATGTGGAGCAGAGAGAGCATGTTCTATCCCCCGTTTCCCCGTGGTCAGCCATTCTTGTCCAACATTTTTACGATGTCCAGGCAGAGGTCCTCTGCATCCTGGGCAGTGCGCATGATGAGAAGCGCAGTGTCATCCCCGGCCAGGCTGCCTACCATATTGGGCAGGTGCATCCCGTCCAGGGCAGAGCAGGCGGCCGAGGCCAGGCCGGGCATGGTTTTCAGCACCACGATATTCTGGGCGCTGTCAAAGGAGGTGACGCTTTCCCGGAAGATGTTGTTCAGGCGGCCTGCTACGTTCAAAGAGGTTTTGCGCTCACTGACAGTATATTTATAGGTGCTGTGGCCGGTGAGTTCCTTCACCAGGTGAAGCTCCTTAATGTCCCGGGAAATGGTGGCCTGGGTGGACTTGAGTCCCTTCTCCCGCAGCTTCTCCAACAGCTGGTCCTGGGTTTCGATATCGTATTCCTGGATGATGGAGAGGATTTCGGCCTGTCGTCTGGCTTTCATGACCGGCTCCTCCTTTCCAGTTTATGGTTGATCATCTCATAAAAGCTGCGGCCGGAGAGTTTCACCAGGCACAGGCAGCGGCGGGAGCGGCTGACCTCCACGGTGTCCCCGGAGATGAGTTTAAAGGCTTTGCCGCCGTCCACGGAGAGGTAGGCCGTCTTCCGGCTCTGTTTGGGGACGGTGATATCAATCAACCGGTTTTTGTCCAGCACCATCGCCTTGGATTGGAGGGTATGGGCGCTGATGGGGGTCATAATGATATTCTCTGCCGTGGGTTCCACAATGGGGCCGCCTGCGGACAGGGAGTAGGCGGTGGAACCGGTGGGGGTGGCCAAAATCACCCCGTCCCCGAAGATGTTGGAGATGAGGATTTTGTCCCCATACACCTGCAGGTCAATGACCCGGGCCACGGCGCCTTTGGTAATGACGGCGTCGTTGAGGGCCACGCTGCGGAAAATCACCCGCCCGTCACGAATCACCCGAACGTCCAAAAGCATCCGGTTTTCCAGGGTGTATTCCCCACTGACCAGCCGGGTGAGTTGGGAGAGTTCGTTTTGCTCCAACTCAGCCATGAACCCCACGCTGCCCATGTTGACCCCCACAATGGGGACGCCAAAACTGCTGGCGTCCTTGGCGGCGTGGAGGATGGTACCATCCCCACCGAAGCAGACCAAGAAGTCTGCGTCCGGCAGTTCGGTTTTCATCTCCTTGATTTTGATGGTGGGGTCAATCTCCCCAATGTTGTTCTTGTCCACAGGAAAGGGAAAACAGCATTCCGTGTGGACCCCTGCTGCACGGAGCAGGGTTTCGCTGCTTTTGGCGGCCTTCAGACCCTTGTCCCGAAAGGGATTGGGGCACAAGACAATTTTCACGGTTCTTTTCCCTCCAATCTTGCATGGGATGCCTCCACCAGGGCGGCCAGGTCCCCTGTATAGGGGGGCTGCTCCGCTACGGTGAGGTGGCCTAAATATTCAATGTTTCCCTCTGGCCCTCGAATGGGCGAGAAGGTAAGATCTTTCACAAAAAACTGGCTTTCTGCTGCGTGGCGGAGAAACTGCTCCAACACTTCACGGTGGACTGCCTTGTCTCGCACCACACCTTTCTTTCCAACCTTCTCCCGGCCGGCCTCAAATTGGGGTTTTACCAAGCACACCAACTCCCCTGTCTCCTTCAGCAGAGGGCGCAGGGCGGGGAGAATCAGCCGCAGAGAGATGAAGGACACGTCGACACTGCCAAAGTCCAAGGGTTCCGGGATGTCATCCTTCGTCAGGTACCGTACGTTGGTGCGCTCCATGCACACGACCCTAGGATCGTTGCGCAGGGCCCAAGCCAGCTGGCCGTATCCCACGTCTACGGCATAGACCTTAGCTGCCCCGTTCTGGAGCATGCAGTCGGTGAACCCACCGGTGGAAGCACCGGCATCAATGGCCACGGCACCTTGTAAGGAGGGCAAGTCAAAAACAGCCATGGCTTTTTCCAGCTTCAACCCACCCCGGCTGACATAGCGCAGCGTTTGACCGTGGACTTCCAACTTGGCATCTTCTGGCACGGAAGCGCCGGCTTTGTCCATCCGACGCCCCTCCCAAAAGACCTGCCCCGCCATGATGATGGCTTGGGCCTTTTGGCGGCTTTCTGCCAAACCCTGCTCAGTGAGCAGAACATCCAGTCGTTTCTTTCCAGCCATACCGGACCACCTCCCGGGCTTTTTGATATAACGATTCCACATCCAGCCCGCAGAAGGCCCGCAGCTGGGACACCGTTCCATGGGGGATGAACCCTTCCCCGCAGGAACAGAGGACGGTATTCTTTAGACCTATCCCCTGGGCTGCCACGGCGGCCAAAATGCCTTCTCCCGGGCTACCCATGGAGACGCACTCCTGGGCCACCAAAAGGCGGCCAGTTTTTTGGACAGAGTGCAGCACCTCCTGGGTGGGTAGAGGGATGATCTGATTGAGCTTAATGACCTCTGCCCCAATGCCGTCCCGCTGGAGGCGGTCTGCCACGGCCAGCACGTTCCCTGTGAGGGAGCCAAAGGTGACCAGGGAGAGGTCCTCCCCCTCCCGGAGGACACAAGCCGCGGGGCCGCTGTGGTTCTCGTGGTATTGGGTTTCCCCGCCGCGGGGATAGCGCACCGCCACGGGGCCGTTGCAGTGGTGAACGGCCTGGTTCAGCATATCGGAAAGCTCCCCTAAACTGGCTGGGCTGAGCACCGTTATGCCTGGAATGGTCTGGAGGAAACCGGGGTCAAAGAGGCCGTGATGGGTTTCCCCATCGTCCCCCACCAGGCCTGCGCGGTCTACACAGAAGACGGCATGCAGGTGGTCAATGGCAATGTCGTGTACCAACATATCATAGCTTCGCTGGAAGAACGTAGAGTACACGGCGAAAACAGGGATGAGCCCCTGTTTGGCCATACCCGCAGCCATGGACACGGCGTGTTCCTCTGCGATCCCCACGTCGAAAAACCGTTCAGGGAATGTTTTGGCAAACCCAGAGAGTCCGGTGCCGTCCGTCATGGCGGCAGTGATGGCACAGATCCGGCTGTCTTCCTGGGCCAAATGCACCAGGTCCCGGCCGAAGCGTTGGGAAAACGTCTCTTCCTTTCTCCCATTGGCTGGGGCGGCTTGGTTCTTTGGACCAATCCCGTGGAACTCATCGGGGCATTTCTCCGCAGGGGGAAAGCCCTTCCCCTTCACCGTTTTCACATGGAGAAGCACCGGCCCGTCCACCGAAGCGGCATAGCGGAGCAGACGGGTGAGGCCCTTCACATCATGGCCGTCTACAGGGCCCATGTATTGAAACCCCATGTTTTCAAACATGCTGCAGGGCAGAAGGCTGGCCTTGATGGCCTCCTTGATTTTATGGATCCCTTGGTGGATGACCCGTCCCGGCGGGGTGGCCCGCATAATCTTTCGGTAAATTTCCTTGGCCCACAGATACTGAGGCTTCAGCCGCTGCTTGGCCAGGTGCTGGGCAATGCCGCCCATGCTGGCATTGATGGACATGCCGTTGTCGTTGAGGATGACCACCATGGGCTCTCCGCTTTGCCCGGCCATGGACAGACCTTCGTAGGCCAAACCGCCGGTGAGGGACCCATCCCCCAGGAGTGCCACCACCCGGTAATCTTCCCCCAGACGGGTGCGCGCAATGGCCATGCCCAGCGCAGTGGATACCGCTGCGGAGGCATGGCCTGCAATGCAGGCATCGTGCTGTGACTCGGCGGGTTTGGGGAAACCTGCAATGCCGCCGAAGGAACGCAAGGTCTCCATCCTTCCGTTCCGTCCGGTGAGCATTTTATGGACATAGCACTGGTGGCCCACGTCAAAGACCAGACGGTCCCGGCTGGTGTCGTACACCCGGTGGATGGCTACGGTGAGTTCCACCACCCCCAGATTGGAGGCCAAATGCCCCCCTGTGTTGGACACCACTTGAATCACCCGGCTACGCAGTTCCTGACACAATGCCTCTGCCTCTTGGTCGGTGATGTGAGACAGGGAAGGATATTCCTTACTCTGGTTCAACTCGGTCCCTCCTTTGTCTGGCGTGGAGGACAGAGTCACTTACTTTGTCCTCCCTGCCAGAAAGCGGGCAAGCCCGCACAGGTAGTCGCTGCCGGAAAAGGGCAAGAGGCAGGCAATGGCCTCTTCGGTGAGGGTGTTCACCCACGCTTGGCAGGCTTCCACCCCTTTCAAGACCACAAAGGTGGATTTCTCCTTGGCCGCGTCAGAGCCAATGGGCTTGCCAAACTCCGCCTCGCTGCCCACCACATCCAACAGATCATCTTGAATCTGGAAGGCCAGGCCCAACTTCCGGGCATAGGCAGCGGCAGCTGCCTCCTCCTCCGGGGTGCTGTTGGCGGCAATGGCGCCCAGACGGGCTGCAGCCTCAATCATACAACCGGTTTTCAGGGCCTCAATGGTGGTGATCTCCTCTTCGGTCAGGGACTGCCCTTCCCCCAGGAGATCCAGCACCTGGCCGCCCACCATCCCGTGGGGGCCTGCAGCCTGGGCCAACGTAGCGATTCCCCGGCAAATGCGTTCCGGCGGCAAAGGGGCCTTTGCCAGGGTGGCAAAGGCAGCGGTGAGCAGCCCGTCGCCTGCCAACACCGCATTGGCTTCCCCATATACCTTGTGGTTGGTGGGTTGGCCCCGGCGGAAATCGTCATCATCCATACAGGGCAAATCGTCGTGAATGAGGGAGTAGGTGTGCACCATTTCCAGCCCACAGGCGAAGGGGAGGGCATCCTCTTCCCTGCCACCAAACAGCCGGCACACCGCCAAGGTCAAAGCTGGACGGATCCGTTTTCCACCGGAGAGTAGACTATAGGACATGGCGTCTTTCAAAGCGCCGTAAGAGGGCCACTGGGCGGCATAATCTGCCAAGGCTTTTTCGATGAGCGTTTGGTCTGCACGTAATTGTGTCATGAGTTCCATAGTTACGATTCCTCCGGGACAAAGGGGACTTCTTTCAGCTCACCGGTCTCGTCCAGGCGCAGCTTCATGACTTTTTGCTCCGCTTTGTCCAGCATGGCGACGCATTGTTTCATCAGTTTTGCCCCCTCTTCGTAAAGGGAGAGGGACTCAGCCAGGGGATGGTCCCCAGCCTCCAATTGGGCGACAATCTCCTCCAGGCGGGCCATGGCCTGCTCAAAGGTCAGTTTCTTTTCTGCCATCGGTGTTTCTCCTTTCCCGTTGCGGTGCAGGTGACCAGGCCATCGGCCAGGCGGAGGGAGAGGCCCTCCCCCGCCGTCACCTGCTCTATGGAAGAGAGGACGGTGCCGTCCTCTTTCTGGGCAATGGAATACCCCCGCCCCAGCACCCGGAGGGGGCTCAGGGCCTCCAGGGCGGCCGCCAGACGGCCGGCCCGCTCCCGGCTTGCCTGGACCTGGCGCTCCATCCCGTGGACCAGGCGCTGCTGCTGATAGTCCAGCAGCAGCCGCTTCTCCTGGATGCTCCGCAGGGGGGACTGGAGGAAGGGGCTGCTCCTGGCCCGGTCCAGCTGCTCCCGCCGGCGCTGGAGGGTCTGGTCCATGGCCCGCTGCAGCCGGGCGTCCCAGTGGGCCAGGGTGTCCCGGACCTCCCCCTGGTGGGGCACGGCCCGCTCCGCCCCGTTGGAGGGGGTGGAGGCCCGCAGGTCGGCCACGAAGTCGGCAATGGTCACGTCCGGCTCATGGCCCACCGCAGAGATCACCGGGATCTCCGACCGGGCGATGGCCCGGGCCACGGTCTCCTCGTTGAAGGCCCACAGGTCCTCCATGGAGCCGCCCCCCCGGCCGGTGATGATGACCTCCGCCATCCGGCAGGCGTTCACCAGGTCCAGGGCCTGGACGATCTCCTGGGCGGCCCCCTCCCCCTGGACCCGGACGGGGACCACCAGCACCTTGGCCATGGGCCACCGGGCCCCCAGGATGCGGATCATGTCCCGCACCGCCGCCCCGGCCGGGGAGGTGACGAGGGCGATGGTATGGGGATAGGCCGGCAGAGGCTTTTTCCGGGCGGGGTCGAAAAGGCCCTCCCGGTGGAGGCGCTCCTTCAGCCGTTCAAAGGCGAAGGCCAGCTCCCCCACCCCGTCGGGCATCATGTGGTTGCAGTAGAGTTGATACACCCCGTCCCGGGGAAACACAGACACCCGACCGGAGACCACCACCTTCATCCCATTTTCCGGACGGAAACGCAGCGACGCTGCCTCCCGGCGAAACATCACGCAGCGAATGCTGCTCTCGGCATCTTTCAAGGAGAAGTAGTGGTGGCCAGAGGGGTAAACTTTATAGTTGGAAATTTCACTGCGCACCAGCACTTGGGAGAGCAGACGGTCCCGGTCCAACAGGCCTTTGACGTACTGGTTGAGGGCGGTGACGGAAATGGGTTCGGTCATCATAGTAGGTTACTTCCGTTCCAAATGGTGGGCTCGCCAGGTGAGGATCGCCGTGCCCATGGCGTTGTCTGTAGAATAGCGGGGCTCGGCAAACACGGCCCCGCAGTGTTGGGTCATCCGCTCCCGCATGAGTTGGTTGGAGGCCACGCCGCCGGCGCAGAGAACCGGCAGCCCGGGGTACTGCTCCAGTGCCTGGCGGGTGGCAGTCTCCACCCCTTGGATAATGGAGGCCAGGACAAACCAGCAGATGTCTGCGGGGCTTGTCCCCTGCTGGGCCAGGGCATTCATCTTGTTTTCCAACCCAGAGAAGGAGAAGGAAGCATCGTGCACTTTCACACGGAAGCTGTCCCGGTGGGCGGCCTCCCGGGAGAGGGCGTCCACGGCCTTTCCTGCAGGGAACGCCAGTCCCAGGCGTTTCCCTGTCCGGTCAATGAGCTGGCCGGCGGAGATGTCCGTGGTCCCTCCGATGCAGGTGGCTTTGACCAACACCCCGTCTGGCACCACGTGGAGGAGTTCGGTGGTCCCGCCCGACAGGTGCCACACCAGGTGGGGCCGGTCCAGCAGGTCCATCCGCCCGGCGGACCAAGCCGCTGCGGCGATGTGCCCCTGCTGGTGGGAACAGGGATAAAAAGGAATTGCCATGGTCGTGGCTAAAACACGGGCCTGGGACTCCCCCGCCAGAAAGCAGGGCATATAGGAGCCCTCCACCTCCCGGGGACGGGTGCTGGCCCCCACGGCAGACAGCGGGGAGGGCAGGTGCAAGGCTTTTAGGTGCTCTACGATCTCCGGCAGGCGCTTTACGTGTTGAAACAGGGCCTCACTTTGGCGCAGCCCCAGAGAGCCCTGGGGAACCTCCAGAAGCTTGCCTGCGTTTTCCCCGGTCTCCCCGTCAAACCAGGCGGCGGAGGTGGTGTAGTTGCTGGTATCCAGGCCCAGTACACAGCCCATGGTCAGGCCTCCTCTGGTGCGGGTTTGGCCGGCGTATCCGGAAACTCTGCCCGGACAAAGGCCCCCAAAATGCCATTGATGAAGGAGACAATTTTCTCGTCCTCGTACTTTTTCGCAATCTCTACTGCGTCGTTGATGGAGGCAGCGGCGGGGATATCGGGCCGGTAGAGGATTTCGTACATCGCCACACGCATGATGGCAGCGGCGGGCAGTGGGATGCGCGCAAAGTTCCAATTCTTTGCGTACTGTGCAATGTACTGGTCCAGTTCCGGGCCGTGTTCAGCCACGCCGCGAACCACATCTTGGATGTATTGCAGCTGCTTCTCGTTGGGGTATTCCCGGTAAAGGGGATCCTCCTCCCCCCACTGCAGGAAACGCGCCCGGTCCAGCCGCTCCTGGAGGAGCTCCTCGGCGGACTGACGGGAAAATCCCAGGGAATAGGCACAGTGGATGGCAATCTCACGTGCAGCAGTTCTTGTCATATGGTATTCCTCCCACGGCGGACCAAGCCGCCGGTTATCATAAAACCAGGGTTACATTCCTTTTCATTATATACAGGAATATGCAAAAAAGAAAGCCCTCTTGGTGATTTCAGGCAAACTTTTTCCGTGCCTTTGGCGACAGAAAGAGACCCGCGGCAGAGCGCGCCGCGGGTCTCGAAAGGGTCAAAGGACTCAATCTTCCGGTTTCTCGAAGGTTACGCCGCCGACACGAACATTGACGGCAGCAACCTTCAGGCCGCTGGTATCCTCCACACTGGAGATGATGGCCTCTTGGACCTTTTTGGCGATCTCCGGGATGATACCGCCATAGCGGATCTGGATGGAGACATTGATGGTAATATTATCAGACTCCCAGAGAATGGTGATTCCCTTGGACAGCTTTTTGCGGCCCAGGATTTGCTCACTCATGGTGCCTCCAGACAGACCGGTGACCCCGTCCACATCCAGGGCGGCGGCGCCGGCAATCATTTCCAGGACTTCTTCTGAGATATAGACGTCTCCGTACTCTTCACTGCGGGAGTAATATTCTCTGCTTTCGCTCATGGCTGTTTTCCTCCGTTGCGGAACAGGATGGGATCCAACGATCCGATGGCCCCGCCTGCACTGGCAAGGGGCAATCCGCTTTTCTCGTAGTATACCATATCCAGGGAAAAGGGGCAAGCCTCTCTTTTCCTTGGAAACTGACCTCTTATCTTCCTATTTCTGGTGCTTTTGGGCGGCCAGGAGGGTGTTTTTCATCAGCATGGCGCGGGTCATGGGGCCCACGCCGCCGGGGACGGGGGTAATGGCGGAGGCCACCTCTTTCACCGCGGGAAAGTCCACGTCTCCGCAGAGTTTTCCCGCCTCGTTGCGGTTCATAGCCACGTCGATGACCACAGCGCCGGGCTTTACCATGTCGGTGGTCACCAGATTTACCTTCCCTACTGCGGCGACCAGGATGTCTGCGCTGCGGCAAACCTCTGCCAGGTTCGGGGTTCGGGAGTGGCAGATGGTCACTGTGCCATGGCGGCGCAACAGGAGGAGTGCCATGGGCTTGCCCACAATGTTGGACCGTCCAATCACCACGCAGTGCTTTCCCTTGGGGTCAATGTGATACTCGTCCAGGATCTCCATGATGCCGTAGGGGGTGCAGGGCAGGAACCCCTCCCGCCCGATGAGCAGGGACCCCATGCTCATGGGATGGAACCCATCCACATCCTTCTCCGGAGAGATGGCTAGGAGGACAGCCTCCTCATCAATCCCCTGAGGCAGAGGGAGCTGACAGAGGATGCCGTCGATATCGTCCCGGCCGTTGAGTTCCTCAATGAGGGCAATCAGCTCTGCCTGGGTGGTCTCCTCCGGCAGGGCATACTCCTCGCTGAGGAACCCGCACTCTTCACAGTCCTTCCGCTTGCTGTTGACATAGACCCGACTGGCAGGGTTGTTCCCTACGATGATGACCGCCAGGCCCGGCTTTCTGGCCAGAGACTGGGCCTCTGCCTTTACTGCTTCTTTGCATTTTGTTGCCAGTGCTTTTCCATCTAAAATTGTCGCCATCATTCACTGCTCCTCTTTTGTTGATTCCGTGGTTGGTTGATTTGCTTCTTTTCGATTGACGTACAGGTCCTCTGGCTTGGGGTGCCTGTGCAGTTTCCATAGGACCAAACAGATTGCCACAGCGCAACTGAGGAAGGCCAGCAGCTGCGAGGTGCGAATCCCGGTGGAGAAGAGGTACAGGCTATCGGTACGCAACCCCTCAATAAATCCCCGCCCCAGGCCATACCAGGCGATATAGAGCAGGAAATACATGCCGTCAAAGGCCCGCAGCCCCTTGTGAAGGAGCCAGCACAGCAGACAAAAGCCCACCAGATTCCAAAGGGACTCATAGAGGAAGGTGGGATGGACCTCCATATACTGCCCCCCCACTTCTAAGCCCATCCGCCATGGCAGGTCGGTAGGGCCACCATGGGCTTCTGCATTCATAAAGTTTCCCCACCGGCCAGCGATCTGCCCGATGAGCAGGCCAAAGGCGCAAACATCTGCCAGGGCGAGGAACGGGATCTTTTTGTACCGCGCCACCAGAAAGGCGATGATGACGCCGGCGATGATGCCACCGTAGATGGCCAGCCCACCCCGGTGAATGTCCAGACAGGCCATGATGTTTAGACTGCCGTCGTCATTCAAGTAGAGACCTGGGTTGAACACAATGTAATAGATCCGCGCGCCGATGATGCCCCCTGGGGCGGCAAAGAGGATCATATCCAGGATATCATCGGGCTTTAAGCCAAACTTCTTAGCCTGCCAGCAGCAAAACGACACCCCCAGGAAGAACCCCAGGGCGATGATCACCCCGTACCAGTAGATTTGAAAGGTTCCAATGGAAAAGGCCACCGGGTCGATGGTAAACTCCAGCCCCAGGCCAGGAAAGGTCACGGTATTCATGACCGTTCCTCCTGGGGACGGATGACCACGAGAGACGTCTGTTCCGGCTTCACCCACTGGGCCAGGAAGGCTTCCACGTCTTGGCGCTCCATGGTGTCATAGAGTTCGGGGAAGGTCCAGGGATCGCCTCCGGCAAAGTAACCTTGGGCCTGCTCCACGCAGAGGTTTTCAAAGGAGTTCAGGCTGCGGACATACGCGCCGTAGGAGGCTTTTTTCAGCCGCTGGAAGAGGGCTTCGTCCACCCCTTCCCGGGCCAAGCGCGCCCCCTCCTGGAGAATGGCGTCCCGCACCTGTTCGGGGTGCTGGCTCTCCCCCCCTGCCATCAGGAAGGCGCAGCCGGGGTAATCCAGATACCCGCAGTAAAAGCCGCTGTTGATGAGGCCCGCTTCGTATAGACGGTTGTACAGTGGGCTGGAGGAACCCACCAGAATTTCACAGGCCAGCTCGCCCAGCAGACGCTGGCGGATCTGGCTGGGGCCGTCTGGTGCGGCCGTTCCTTTGATGCCCATCTGCAGCAGAGGGGCAGAAACGGCCATGGTACGGCTGTCCTCCTGGCGGAACACCTGCTGAGACTCTTGTGCGCCACAGTCCCGGGGAATGGGGGGCTTTTTCTCCTGGGGCAAAATGTCCCGGGCCATCTGGCAGACCATTTCTGGGTCGACGTTCCCTGCCACGCACAGGACCATGTTGGAGGGGGTATAGAAGGCCTCGTGACAGTGGTACAGGGTCTCTGCCGTAATGTGAGAGATGGACTCCACGGACCCGGCCACAGAGTTGCGCACGGGGTGATGCTGGTACATGGCCTCCAACAGCAGGTGGTAGGCCTGCCAGCCGGGCTGGTCCTCAATCATGCGGATCTCTTGTCCGATGATCCCCTGCTCCTTCTCCACGCTCTCCTTGGTGAAATAGGGAACGGAGACAAAGGTCAGCAGGGTTTTCAGGTTTTCCCAGAACTGGTCGGTACACTCAAAGTGGTACCCGGTGATGGCGGTACTGGTGAAGGCATTGGGGGAAGCGCCGGTGGCGGAGAGGGTTTGCAGGGCATTGCCCCCGTCAGGGGTGTCAAACATCTTGTGCTCCAGATAGTGGGCGATGCCCATGGGGGTGTCCAGCCACTGGCCATCCAGCTGAAAACGGGTGTCCATCCCCCCGTACCGGGTGGCAAAGAAGGCGTAGCACTTGCCGAACTCTGGCTTTGGGAAGACAAAGACGTGCAGGCCATTTTCCAAGGTTTCTTCGTAGACGGTCTCCCCAATCCGTTCATAGATGTGTTTGATCATGGATTAGCCCTCCTTTCCCCGCAGGGTGTAGATGCTGTCCAGCTGAATCTTCTGAGCGGTTTCCACCACCTGGTCCAAGGTGACCCGGTCGACTTCCTCCGCCAGCGCTTCCGGCGGGAAGTCTGTCCCAGAGACAAAGCGGTTGAGCCAATACTCCTCCAAACGCCCCTGGGCATCCAAGGTGGTGCGGAGGCTTCCCATGACGGAACGGCGGGCCGCTTCCCACTCCTCTTGGGAGATCTCTCCCTTTTGGCAGGCTGCCAGCTGGGCCAAGATTTCCTCCTCTGCCTTCTGGAAGTTGGCAAATTCCACGCCGGAGTAGACCTGAAGAATGCCCTTGTTCTGCGCTAGAGAGGAGTTGGCAAAATAGCAGAGGGAGAGTTTCTCCCGCACATGGAGGAACAGCTTGGAGGTTGTGGTACCACCATAGATGGCGTTGAACAGCAGTCCCCGGGCGATGCTCTCTTGGCTGCGGAAGCTGCCCCCAGTGCGGAAGCCTAGAATCAGCTTTCCCTGCCCCACGTCCATGGCGTCTTGGAACCGGCGAACGGGGCCTGCCGGGCTGTTCACAACTTGGGTCTGCGGGACGGGACGGCGTTCCCCGTTGGGCAGCCCAGCAAAGGCGGCACGGAAGGCAACCTCCACCCGGGCAGGATCCGCCGAACCGCAGTAGTATAAATAAACAGGGGCCTGGGCGAGCATCTCTCGATACCGGGTGTAAAGGGCCTCCCCCGTAATGGCGTTGGCCTGGGCCTCGGTGCCCAATTTGTCCAGGCCATAGGCTTCCCCTTGGCACATCTGACCGCGAAGCCGGGCCATGGCATACTGCAGTTTGTCGTTGAGCTGGGCACGGATCTGATCGATCAAGTTTTTCTTTTCACTGTCCACATAGGCGGGGACGAAGGTTCCCCTCTCCCCTGCCGGGGCCAGCACCAGCTCGCCCAGCAGGGCAGTTGCCTCCTCTAAGATAGAGGTGCCTGCGGGAAGAAAGGCTTCATCCAAAAAGCTGCCCCAGAAGCCGATGCACTGCACCTCCCCCTTCTTGCGGAGGATGGGCTGGATGGAACCACCGTACAGTTCGTCCAGCGCAGCAGACAGGGCCTGCATGTCCGGGTGTGTCTGGGTGCCGCGGTGCAGCACCTTGGGCAGCAGCGCGTGCAGGGCAGCGTGTTCTGCAGTCAAAGGCTCGACAAACGTCACAGCCAGTAACGATGTTTTGAATTTTTTCGTCTGAACCACCCGGAGCGTTACTCCGGGGGATAAGGTCAATTCCGTCATTGGGAGCATCCAATCGCCCTCCTTTGTCTTCGATGTTCGTAGGAATGACAAGGATATTCTACCATATTTTATGAGAAAGTAAAGGACTGCCAAGGTTCTGAAAAAATCCTGTCCCGCTGCGCGGGATTTTATCCAAATTTCTCTTGACAAAAGCCGCCATCTGGGGTACGATAGTCCCTGTTGTAAAGGAATTCAGCTTTACATGCCGTAGGAAGGAGGGGCCGCTGTGAAAAACCAGGCGTATCGTATGGCTATGCTCTATGATTTTTACGGTGATCTTCTGACCCCCCGGCAAAAGGAATTCTACGACTTATACTACAACGACGATTTGTCCCTGGCAGAGATCGCAGAAAACTACGACATCACCCGCCAGGGTGTGCGGGACATCATCGTCCGGGCTGAGAAAACCCTGGAGGACATTGAGGAAAAAACCGGCCTCATCCAGCGGTATCACCGTACCCGGGCCACCACGGCTGTCCTGCGCACGGTGTGTGACCAGATACAAGCCCGGGGACAGGCTTTGGGCAACGACCCCGTGCTGGAAGATCTCTGCCAACAGCTTCGCCGCGCCATTGACGACTTGGAGAGGGAGTGAGTTCTGATGGCATTTGAAGGTTTAACCGAAAAACTCTCCTCCGCGTTTAAAAAACTGCGGAACAAGGGCCGTTTGAGTGAGGCAGACGTCAAAGAGGCCATGCGGGAGATCCGCCTGGCTCTGCTGGAAGCCGACGTCAGCTACAAAGTGGTCAAAGATTTCATCAAACGGGTCACGGAAAAGGCCGTCGGCACCGAGGTGCTGGAAAGCCTGACGCCCGCCCAGGCCATTGTCAAGATCGTCAACCAAGAGCTGATCGACCTCATGGGGGGCGACAGTACGAAGATTACCATCGCCTCCCAGCCCCCCACGGTGGTGATGATGGTGGGCCTCCAGGGCGCTGGTAAAACCACCAACGCCGCCAAGCTGGCTGGTCTCATGCGCAAGCAGAACGGCAAGCGCCCGCTGCTGGTGGCCTGCGACATCTATCGTCCTGCCGCCATCCAGCAGTTGGAAGTGGTGGGGAAACAGCTGGACATCCCTGTCTTCCAAATGGGCCAGGAAAATCCCGTCACCATTGCCCAGGCCGCCATTGAGCACGCCAAAAAGCACGGCAACGACATGGTCTTCCTGGACACCGCCGGTCGCCTCCATGTGGACGAGACGCTGATGGCAGAACTCCAATCCATCAAGGAGGCGGTGCACCCCAGCGAAATCCTGCTGGTGGTGGACGCGATGATCGGTCAGGACGCTGTGAACGCTGCAAAGGCCTTTGACGAAGCCCTGGACATCGACGGCGTGGTGCTGACCAAACTGGACGGCGATGCCCGAGGCGGTGCCGCCCTCTCCATCAAAGCGGTGACCGGTAAGCCCATCAAGTTTGTGGGTATGGGGGAAAAGCTGGATAACATCGAAGTTTTCCACCCCGACCGGATGGCCTCCCGGATCCTGGGCATGGGCGATGTGCTCACCCTCATTGAGAAGGCGGAGCAGCAGTTCGACCAGCAGAAAGCCCAGGAACTGGCGGAAAAGCTGAAGAAGAACCGCTTTACCCTTCAGGATTACTACGACCAGCTGGTCCAGGTCAAGGGGATGGGTTCCGTGGAGGAACTGCTGGGCATGATGCCTGGGATCAACGCAAAGGCGCTGGAGGGGGCAACCATCAATGAGAAGGCCCTCACCCGCACCGAGGCGATCATCCTCTCTATGACCCCCCAGGAGCGGGAGAACCCCTCCATCCTCAACAGCAGCCGGAAGAAACGCATCGCCGCCGGCTGTGGATTGCAGGTGGTAGACGTCAACCGTCTTCTGAAAGAGTTTGGTATGATGCAGCAGATGACCAAACAGATGAGCAAACTCACCGGCAAGCGCCGGAAGGGAAAGTTTGGCAAGATGCCTGGGGGTTTCCCAGGGTTGCCCTTTAAGTAAGTTGGTTCCCGCACCCCTGCGGTTCCATAGATACAGAAATTCATTTGGAGGTGAAAGGACATGGTGAAGATCAGACTGCGCAGAATGGGCTCCAAGAAGAACCCCTTCTATCGTATTGTGGTTGCAGATTCCCGTTATCCCCGCAACGGCCGCTTCATCGAGGAGATCGGTACCTACGATCCCCTGCAGGAGCCCGCTGCCATCAAGGTGGACGCCGAGCGCGCCCAGGCTTGGATCAAGACCGGCGCTCAGCCCACCGAGACGGTGAAGGCGCTGCTGAAAAAGGCCAACGCCATCTGATTTGGAGGGCACATGAAGGACTTGCTCACTTATATCGCCCAGAATCTGGTGGAACACCCCCAGGCCGTCGACGTTCGCGAGACGGAGACAGACGGCACCATTGTCCTGGAGCTTCGGGTGGACCCCAGTGATATGGGAAAGGTGATCGGTCGTCAGGGCCGGATTGCTAAGGAAATCCGTACGCTGATGCGTTCTGTGGCCCAGCGTCAGGGCAAAAAGGTTTCCGTCGAAATTATGGACTGAAAAATGGCGGCGCATTCTGCGTCCGCCATTTTTTCCTTCCCAAAGGAGGCATCCCCCTTGAAAGCGCAATATTTAGAAGCTGGAAAAATTGTAAACACACACGGCATTGCAGGCGAGGTGAAGATCATCCCCTGGGCCGATGGGCCTGAATTTCTGTTGGACTTTGACACCTTGTACATCGATGGAAAACCCATGGACGTACAGCGTGCCCGGGTCCACAAAAACTGTGTCCTGGCCAAACTGGCCGGCATCGACGATATCAACGAGGCCATGAAGCTGAAGGAAAAGGTGGTCTCCATTCATCGGGATGACGCGAAGCTGGAAGAGGGCGCCTTCTTCCTGGCAGACCTTTTGGGCCTGGAGGTCCGGGACGCGGACAGTGGCGAGGTTTTGGGAACTCTCTCTGAAGTCCTCACTCCCCCGGCCAGCAATGTGTACGTCGTCACCGGTGGGAAACACCAGCACATGATTCCCGCTGTTCCAGAGTTCATCGTAGAGACCAATCTTGACGAGGGCTACCTCCGGGTTCGCCTGATCGAAGGGATGTGAAGGGATGGACTTTCTCTACCACATTCACATCATGACGCTGTTTCCAGATGTAGTAGGAGACATGCTGTGCGAGTCCATCCTGGGCCGGGCCCAGGAACGGGACATCATCCGCATCGACTGCCACCAGATCCGGGACTACACCCTCAACAAGCAGAAGCAGGTGGACGACTACCCCTACGGCGGCGGGCACGGGGCAGTGATGCAGGCAGATCCCCTGTACCAGTGCTGGCAGCATCTGTGCGACCTGGAGGGGGAACGGGTCCATACCATCTACCTCTCCCCTGCCGGCAAGGTATTTCGCCAGGCCGATGCCAAGCGGCTTCATCAGGACTACAATAAACTCATCCTGGTTTGCGGCCACTATGAGGGCATCGATCAGCGGTTCATCGACGAGTGCGTGGATGAGGAGATCTCCCTGGGAGACTTTGTTCTCACCGGAGGAGAAATCCCTGCCATGGCGGTGGCGGACGCCGTGTGCCGCCTGGTCCCCGGGGTCCTGTCAGACCCGGAGTGCTTCACCGATGAGAGCCACTGGGATGGTTTGCTGGAATACCCCCAGTACTCCCGGCCAGAGGTGTGGCACGACCGGCGAGTACCCCCCATCCTCCTCTCTGGCCATCACGCCAACATCGCCAAATGGCGGCGGAAGCAGGCCATCCTCCGCACCCGAGACCGGCGGCCGGATATGTACGAACGGTTGGACCTCTCCTCCAAAGCAGACCGAAAGCTGCTGAAAGAGATTGCCGATGAGGAAGCGGCCCAGGAAGACAACGTCCCCCTCACCACCGAATGAGATCGGATGGGAGGGGGACGCTTTGCATCATGTGACGGGAAGTGCCTCCAACTCTGCCAGGATCTCCTCCATCAACGGGACATCCTGGGAACGGGAAGACAGATAGAGCAATTTCTCTTGGAGATCTTCGGGAAATTCTGTGCGCTTTTCTTCTAAGGGTTCTAACAGAGCGTCCAAGGCGAAGACCAACTTCTCCCTCGCTTCTGCTTCCTCAGGGACCGCCCCAAAGCTGACTATGTCTATATTGGTCAGATAGAAGGTGTACCCATGCAGCCTCTGCCAGTCGTCTATTTCGTAACGCCCCAAATCCTGGGACAAATCGCTGCAAAGGGAAGCAAACACCACAGAGATTCGGGTGTCCATGGACGCTTTTATGGTATCTATACGGCTCTTTTCCACTTGCCATAGGATCAGGAGTAGAACAAGCAGAGCGAGCGCAATGGATAGCGTGATCCTACGCAATAGAACTCTTTTCTTCATATCTTTCTGCTATGTGAAGCTTATCTTGTTGGGTTTTTCTGTTTAGAACCTAACATACTAAACTCCATTTGTCAATATATCACAAAAATTTGATGGGTATTTTCCTACGAGAGCCACTGGGATGGTTCTGCTGGAACATCCTCCGCCCAATAAACCAGCCCCCTCACGACCGAATGAGCGCGGACGTGAGGGGGCTTTTCCAGTATTACGAAACCATCCATTCTTCTTGGAGGCGCTGCTCCAACTCCTGGCTGGCGGGCGGAAGTTCCTGGCCCTCTTCCCACACCAAGATCGCATCCTTTTTCGGCCCCACGCAGATGGCTCTGGTGTCGGGGGGTAATGGCATTCCGACCTTGTCGGGGGCCTCGGTTTCCCCCGCTTGAAGCACATAGAAGGGAATATCCGACTGCCACCCATCCCAGGAGCTGTCCTCGAAGACAAAGAACGACCGATAGGGTACCAGGTAAAGAACATGATCCTCTTCCGACCATTCATAGGCAATGCTGTGGGCTGTGTCATCCACCCAAAGGTCCACATTGATGGAGCCATCGGAGAGCTGCACCACTTGATTGATCACAATGTCTTCCTGGGATAGGGGGATGGATACCTTGAACTGTAGAGCGGCCATCACTAGAAAGACGGCGACCCCCACAAACAGGGCCAAAATTCCCCCGCGAAACAAGTCTACCCTTTTTTCCTTTTTCCAGCGTTTCTCCACGGAGCGAAGGGGCGGGGGATTCTTCCGTGGTTCCTCCAGCGGCAAGGGGCGGTGGAGTGCCGTATAAAACCGCCGGCACCGGGGACAGTCTGCCAGGTGCTCCTCCACCGCAGCGCGGCTATCTGCAGTACAGGTGCCGTCACAGTAGGCAGGCAGCAGATCTTCGATCACAATGCAAGACAGGTTCATGGGAGCGCCTCCTTTCCAGCCATTTCGTTGCCGAACAGTTCTTTCAGCGTTTCATTGTAGCTTACCCAGTCAAAGGTGGAGCTGCAGAATTCCCAATAAGACGGATAGATCTCTGCCATCATTTCCTCTATGGCGGGAGTCGCCGGGGGAAGGTCCATTCCCTTTTCCCAGACTAGAACGCGGTCCTCGGGCGTTCCCACATAGACAGCTGGCGGATCTCCGGTGAAGGTCAGTTTGGCCTTCTCATTGATGTTTGCGGTATCCTGTGTCACGTTAAATGCGAGATAGGTGTTGAACAAGCCGTCTTCTGATGTACGTTTCGGTTCAAGCAATGCCTGCTTCAGAGTAAAATACGCAGAACCATCCTCTGCGACGTCAAGCTCCATCGTATCCAAGGTTTTCCCATCATCGATATACAGATGGAAGACAATGGTGCCATCTTCCAATTGACAGGTCTGGGAGATCTGAATGTTCTCCGACGGCACGTCCGTCCCTTTGTGAATGGTCAGCCACAGAGGGCAGGTGGCGAAGAAAATGGCCACCAGGGCGATGACGGCGCCCTTCCAGCGGGCTCGTTTCCGGTTCTTTTTCCAGGTGGTTTGAACTTCCTTGAGGGCTGCAGCTTCCTCTGCTTCCTCTGGAAGGGGCGTTTCCGTTTGAAGGTCTGCCAGCCGCTGCCGGCAGGCAGGGCATCCAGCGAGGTGCTCCTCTACTAGGCTGCGGCTTTCCTGGCTACACACCTGGTCATAGTAGAGGGGGAGCAAATCTTGGATCAACCCACAGGGTACGTTCATGGCAATCCCTCCTTGATTTTTCCTTTTGCCCGGTAATAGGTCACCCGGGCCCAGCTTTCCGTCTTGTGAAAGAGCGCAGCGATTTGTGCGAAGGAGAGCTCCCCAAAAAGGCGGAGGAGAAAAACCTCCTTATAGGGCTCCTCCAAGGCGTGGATCCCCTGGTAGATCTCCTGGAGGGACTCCTGGTCCAGCAGCCGCTCCTCCAAACTGTCCTGGGGCCAGGCAGCGTCCACGTCCTCTTCCCTGCCCTTGCGTTTCTCCCTGCGGCAGTGGTCAAAGTAGGTGTGTTTGGCGATCTGGCACAGCCAGCTGTACAGGGAGCTTCTGTCGTCGAACTGATCCAACTTTTCCAGGACCTTAAAAAAGGTCTCCTGAGTGATCTCCTCCGCGACCCACTGGTTGCGGCAGAGAACCAGCAAGTACTTGTAGACGTCCCGGAAGTACTTCTGATATACCTGGTCAAATTCTGTCACCGCTCTCCCCTCCCTTCAACCATAAGACGGCGGAGATGGCCATTCGTTACAATATTTTTCCCTATTCTGCAAAAAACGGCGTCACCTAATTGCGGTGACGCCGTTTTAGATAGGATTGCTCTCTTACTTTACTTATTGACTACGAAGTTTTCGGTGGTCAGCTCATTGTACTTACCACGTTTGACGTAGTGGGTGTGCAGGTACTCGTGGGAAGCATGGCAGCCGGGGCCCTTCCCGTCGCCCCACTCCTTATAGAAGTTCATCAGAGACTGGTTCTCATGGGACTTGCGGACGATCTTGCGCTCGTCCTCGCCATAGATGGCCTCCATCCGCTTCTGGCGGACAATGTTGATGTCCTCCTGGGGTCTGGGCTGGCCACCGCCGGTGATGCAGCCGCCGGGACATCCCATGACCTCGATGAAGTGGTAGGGAGAGGTCCCTTCGCGGACCTGGTCCATCAGCTGCCGGGCGCCGGCATACCCGCTGGTCACGGCGATCTTCACCTCGAAGCCCTCGGCGGCCTTCCACTCTGGCTTTACGTTCTCCAGCTTGATGGTGGCCTCCTTCACCTGCTCCAGGCCTACAATGGGAGAGACATGGAGGTTGGGGAAGGGCAGCTCCCGGCCGGTGATGATCTCATACACCGTACGCAGTGCAGCCTCCATCACGCCGCCGGTGACACCGAAGATGTCCGCCGCGCCGGTGGAGAAGCCCAGGGGGGCGTCAAACTCCTCCTCAGGCAGGTTGTGGAAGTTGATGCCCATGGTTTTGATCAGGTCGCCCAGTTCCCGGGTGGTGAGCACCGCGTCCACATTGGGAACACCGTCGTTGCTCAGCTCCGGACGGGCACACTCGGTCTTCTTGGCCGTGCAGGGCATGATGGAAACCACATACATGTCCTCGGGCTTTTTGCCCAGCTTCTTGGCGTAATAGCTCTTCACCACAGCGCCAAACATCTCGTGGGGAGACTTGCAGGTGGACAGATTGTCCAGGTGCTCCGGATAATTGTGCTCGATGAACTGGATCCATCCGGGAGAGCAGGAGGTGATCATGGGCAGCGTAGCCACACCGCCGGAGATCACGGCCCGGAACCGCTCCAGGAACTCGGTGCCCTCCTCCATGATGGTGAGGTCAGCGCCCCAGTTGGTGTCGAACACGTCGTCAAAGCCCATGCGATGGAGGGCAGCGGCCAGCTTGCCGGTCTCACAGGTGCCGGCGGGCAGGCCGAAGCACTCGCCAATGCCCACGCGGACCGCCGGGGCGGGCTGCACCACCACATGCTTGTCGGGGTCGTTGATGGCCTGAATGACCCGATCCTTGTGGGTCGTCTCCCGCAGGGCGCCCACCGGGCAGACAATGACGCACTGGCCGCAGAAGGTGCAGGCCGTGTTGCCCATGGGCAGGCCGAAGGCGGGGGTGATCACCGTCTGGAATCCACGGTTTTCCGCCGTGAGGATCGAGGTGGTCTGGATATTCTTACACACGCTGACGCAGCGGCGGCAGAGGATGCACTTGTTGGGGTCCCGGGTGATGGACTCGCTGACGTCGATGGGCTTCAGGTCCCGCTCTCCTTCGTAGGGAGAGTCCTCCACCCCGAGTTCCCGGCCCAGGGCCTGGAACTCGCAGTCCTGGTTCCGAGCGCAGGTGAGGCACTTCTTGTCGTGGTTGGACAGGAGCAGCTCGTACATGGTCTTCCGGGCTTCCTGCACTCTGGCGTTGTTGGTCTCGATGACCATGCCATCCTTGGCCTCCACCATACAGGAGGCCTGGAGATTTTTGGCAGGGGGGCTGACCTGTTCTACCACGCAGATACGGCAGGCGCCGTACTGGTTGATGCCTTCCAGGTAGCACAGTTTGGGGATGTGGATGCCGTTGCGCTCAGCGGCCTGCAGAATGGTGCTGCCGGCAGGGGCGGTACACACTTTTCCGTTGATGGTGAGTTTGATATCTGCCATGTCTCTTACCTCCTGTCACAGCGCAGGCAGCGGCTGGCTTCGGCACGGGCATCCAGCTCGTGCATGCCCAGATTCCGTTCGCAGAAGCTGCCAACTGCTTTTTCCGCCTCGATCTGTCTTGTCAGGAAGCGGTCGTGGGGGACGATATCCCCTTCGATATGGTAATCGGTGATCTCTTGTTCAAAGCCCTTGTACAGAACACCGGAGCCGCCCAGGTACTTATCAATGCCGGAAGCAGCCACTTTGGCCTCGTGGACGGCGTTGACGATGTCCTTGGGGCCACGGTGGGCATCGCCGCCTACGAAGACACCGGGCATCGAGGTGGCCTGGGTGTAGCGGTCTGCCACCACACGGTCCCCATTGAGCTGGATAGTGCCCTTGATGAACTTGGTGTCCGGCGTCTGGGAGATGGCGGGAATGACGACGTCAAACTCCTCTACATAGGTCTCACCGCTGGGCACGGCCTTGCGCCGGCCAGAGCTGTCGAACTGGCCCAACTTCTGCTTCATGATGCAGATGCTGTTGAGCTTGCCGCCGATGCCCACAAAGTCGGTGGGGTTGACCAGGGTGCGGATCTTGACGCCTTCTTCCAGAGCGTCCTTGATCTCCACCTTGTCGGCGGGCATATCTTCCTCGGTCCGGCGGTAAAGCATGACCACTTCCTTGGCGCCCAGACGGACGGCAGTACGGGCCGAGTCGATGGCGGTGTTGCCGCCGCCGATGACGGCCACCTTCTTGCCGGTGAAGTCCAGGTCCTTCTTCAGGATCACCCGTTTCAGGAAGTCCAGGCCGTGGTAAACCCCTTCCAGGTCTTCCCCAGGGATCCCCAGGTGGAGCGTCTTTTGGGCACCGATGGCGATAAAGATGGCGTCGTAGTTCTTCTGCAGGGAGCGGAAGGACACGTCCACACCGATTTTGGTGTTGAGAATGATGTTGACCCCAGTCCGCTCAATGTTGCGAATCTCCCGCTCGATGATATTGCCAGGCAGACGATAGTCGGGAATGCCATAGCTCATGATGCCGCCGGGACGGTCCTCCGCCTCGTAAACATCGACATGGTAGCCCAACCGGGCCAGGTAGTAGGCACAGGTCAAACCGGAGGGGCCAGCGCCGATGATGGCGACCTTCTTATCCAGCTGCGCAATGGGCTTGAGGTCCTCGTCCGTGGGGAAGCCCTGGGCATAGGCCCAGTCGGTGGCGAAACGCTTCAGTTCGCAGATGTTCATGGCCTCGTCCACGGTACCGCGGCGGCAGCGGCTCTCGCAGGGATGGGTACAGACACGGCCGCAGATGCCAGAGAAGGGATTGTCGCGGAGCATCACCCGGGCGGCGCCCATGTAATCGCCAGTGGCGATGAGGCTCATGTAGCCGGGGATGTTGATGCCAGCGGGGCAGGTGTTCTCGCAGGGGCTGGAAACCAGCTCGCCGCAAACACCAGCGGAACATCGCTTCTCCACGATGTGCTCCTCATACTCCGACCGGAAGTACTTGATGGTAGACAGAACCGGGTTGGGTGCCGTCTGTCCCAGGCCGCACATGGCGGTATCCTTGATGATGGCGCCCAGGTGCTCCAGGGTTTCGATGTCCCCTTCCTTGCCCTCGCCGGAGGTGATGCGGTTGAGGATTTCCAGCATCCGCTTGGTGCCGATACGGCAGGCAGTACACTTGCCGCAGGACTCCTCCTGGATGAAGTCCAGGTAGAACCGGGCGGTGTCCACCATGCAGGTGTCCTCATCCATGACGATGAGGCCGCCGGAACCCACGATGGAGCCCAGCGCTGCCAGGGACTCATAGTCCAGAGGGGTGTTGATGTTTTCGGCGGTGATACAGCCACCGGAGGGGCCACCGGTCTGGGCAGACTTGAACTTCTTCCCGTTGGGGATGCCGCCGCCGATGGAATAGATGACTTCGGCCAAGGGGGTACCCATGGGAACTTCCACCAGGCCGGTGTTCACAATGTTGCCGGACAGGGCAAAAACCTTGGTGCCGGGGCTCTTCTCCGTGCCGAACTGACGGAACCAGTCGGCCCCATTGAGCATGATGGCAGGTACCGTAGCCAGGGTTTCCACGTTGTTGATGATGGTGGGCTTACCAAACAGGCCGCTCTGGAAGGGGAAGGGCGGCTTCTGCCGAGGTTCGCCACGCTGGCCCTCCACGGAGGCCATGAGAGCGGTCTCCTCGCCGCAGACGAAAGCGCCGGCGCCGATGCGGATCTCAATGTCAAAGTCGAAGCCGGAACCGAAGATGTCCTTCCCCAGGACCCCTTCCTCCCGGGCCATCTCCAGGGCGGCCTGCAGGCGCTCCACTGCGATGGGGTACTCTGCACGGATGTACACCACGCCGTGGTTGGCACCGATGGCGTAGCCGCCGATAAGCATGCCTTCAATCACGCTGTGGGGGTCGCCTTCAAAGACGGAACGGTCCATGAATGCGCCGGGGTCACCTTCGTCAGCGTTGCAGATGATGTACTTCTCGTCGCCTTCCTCTCGGTAGGCAGCTTCCCACTTCACGCCGGTGGGGAAGCCAGCGCCGCCACGGCCACGGAGGCCGGAACGCTTCATCTCTTCGATGACGGCCATCCGGTCTCCCTTCTCCAGGATTTTGGCCAGGGCCAGGTATCCATCCTTGGAGACGTAGCTGTTGATGCAGTTGACGTCAATGAGGCCACAGTTGCGCAGGGCGATCCGGACCTGATCCCGGAAGAAGGCCACATCGTGGATGTTGGACACCCGCTTCTTCTGAATGCTGTCATAGAAGGTGTACTCGGTGACAGGCTCTCCCCCGATGAAGTGCTTCTGCACCACGTCTTTGACCCGTTCGGGGGTCATTTCGGTGTAGTAGGTCTCATCGGGCAGGACATAAACCACAGGACCCACTGCGCAGGTGCCCATGCAGCCGCGCTCAATCACCGCGACTTTATCGGTCAGTCCCGCCTTTTCCAGTTCTTCTACCATGGCGTCCCGGACGTTTTTGCAGCCGGAGGACATACAGCCTGTGCCATAGCACACCATGCACAGGTGGCTGTACTGCCCCATCTTTTCCAGATAGGCTTCCTTCATCTGCTGCAGGTCAGCGATGCTTCTGATCATGCCTGGGCACCTCCTTCCATCCATTCTTCTGTGGGCTCTTCATACTGAGCCAGGATTCCTCTGAGCTTTGCGGGGGTCACCTGCTTATAGACCTCGTCATCCACCATCATGGCGGGGGCCAGGCCGCAGGCGCCGATGCAACGGGCAATCTCGAAGGTAAACTGACCGTCCTCGGTGGTGCCGCCCACCTCTACATCCAATTCCCGCTTGATGGCGTCCACCACTTTCTTGCCGCCTCTCACGTAACAGGCAGTGCCCTGACACATACGGATGGTGTGCTTCCCTCTCTTCTGGGTAGAGAAGAAGGAGTAGAAACTCACCACGCCGCTGACCTCAGACACGGGGAGATTCATCCCATCTGCGATAAACTCCTGCAGCTGCATGGGGAGATAACCAAAAATCTCCTGGGCTGCATGGAGCACCATGATGAGAGAGCCTTCCTTGTCTTTGTACGCCTCGATCACCTGGGCGACCGCGTCGTACAACGCCTTTTCGTCCGCGCCACAGGTTGCGCAGACGATATCCGGTCTTTCGTTCATAGTTTTCCTCCTTTTTGCTCCGGACCTGGGGTGTGCCGTCCGGAGGCTGTGTGTCGCACATAGGCCGAAGCAACGACGGCCCATGACCGTTGGAACGTGGGTGAAACACTTCTTTGGTTCCCAAAGAAACTGCGCTCCACCGCCCAATGGGAAAAAGCAGCCCTGGCCACAGCCAATAGATTCCTCTCCCGAAAAACGAATCCTCCGCAACACCTGGGCACGCGTTTCGGAATCCCTCTTTTTTATATACGGATCCATTATATCATGTTTAATTATAGGTATTCCCACCTGTCTTGTCAATGCGCAAATGTTCTGAAAACGCCATTGCACTTGCGGGAAAATTCATTTCCACCCCTACATTTAGTGGTTCTACCCCCTTACTCTCCGAAAAACCTGGTAAAAAGGAAGGTTTCACTGCAAAAAGGAGAGGTTTCTCCTGCAACCGAGAACCTCTCCGCCAAAAATTGTGTTTACACTTTTTTCTTTTTATTGTCCTGTATCAGTGGGCCGTCTCCCCTTCCTTTGCTAGATCTCCTGCTCAAGGCACTGCACTTCCTCGGCAATCTGTACCAGCGTTCCCACAAAATCCTGCCGATCAAACCCAGGAATTCGTTGAAACACCGTCTCCATACGCTGGTGCAGCGCCTCCTGAAACGTGTGTGCCAGCGCGCTGCCTCGCTCTTCCAAGTGAATGATCCAAGAACGGCGATCGTGTGGATCCAAGGTGGTCGTGAGGTACCCTTTCTTACGCAGCGCGTCTGTCATCCGGCAGATGGAGGAGATCGACAAGGGCAGCCCAGTTGCCTGCAAATCCTTCTGTGTGTGGACTTCAGGATAGACAGAAAGGCAAACCAGCACCCGCAGTTCGTTTTCGGAGACATGATATGCTGTGCCAACCTCTTCCAAAACACTCCGGTACTGCTTGGTTAAGATTTGACAGGCGTAGATCAATTTGATACACGCATCCCCATCGGTGGGCAAAAGGATCTGGTCATACATATGGGATACCTCCTTCAGGTCTGCTGGCACATATGCCATATTTCCTGTATCAACAATGTAGAAGATTATAATATCCTTCGCCCGATTTTGCAAGTCGAAATAAATTGACTTGCATATGTTTCTCTGTTTTACCTTAATTTATACTGCGTTTTTCACAACTTTTCTACATTTTTTCTTTTTTATTTCAACCATTTCACAAGGAAATAATTCATTTCTTTCAAACCTGAAACCGATGGAGGTAGAAAAAAAGTCCGCCAGAAATTCTGACGGACTTTTTGGGGGGCACGGTATGACTCAGGTACCCAAATAGGCAGCCTTGACGGCTTCGTTGGTCAGCAGTTCTTGGCCAGAACCAGTCATGGTGATTCGGCCTGTCTCCAGGACATAACCGGTGTTTGCTGTCTTCAAAGCCATGTTTGCATTCTGCTCGATGAGGAGGATGGTAACCCCCTTTTTATTGACCTCTTCGATGATACGGAAAATTTCCCGCACTACCAGCGGTGCAAGGCCCAGGGAGGGCTCGTCCATCATCATCACCTTGGGGCGGCTCATCAGGGCACGGCCCACGGCAAGCATCTGCTGCTCACCGCCGGATAAAGTGCCGCCGGCCTGCCACTCTCTCTCCCGAAGCCTGGGGAAGAGATTAAAGACCCACTCCATGTCCTCGCTGATGTCGTCCTTCCGGAGGTAGGCCCCCACTCTCAAGTTCTCCTTCACCGTCAGGTCCGCAAAGATTCGCCGGCCTTCCGGCACCAGAGTAATGCCCTTGGAAACAATTTCGGTGGGGTTCTTTCCGGTAATGTCTTCCCCTTTGAAGAGGATTTTGCCGCTCTTGGGTTTTACCAGACCGGAGATGGCCCGCAGGGTAGAGCTTTTCCCAGCGCCGTTGGCGCCAATCAGGGTGACGATCTCCCCTTCCGGCACATCAAAGGAGATCCCTTTGACCGCTTCAATGCCGCCATAATTCACCTGCAGATTCTGAATGCTAAGAATCGGTTCACTCATCTTCTACCACCCCCAAATAAGCGTCGATCACGTGCTGGTTCTTCTGGATCTCAGCGGGCAGGCCCTGGGCAATGAGGCTGCCGAAGTCCAGCACATAAATACGGTCCGAGATGTTCATCACCAGGTCCATGTGGTGCTCAATGAGCAGGATGGTCAAGTGATACTTATCCCGAATATCATGGATAAAGCTGGCCAACTCGATGGTTTCCTGGGGATTCATACCAGCGGCAGGCTCATCCAAGAGGAGGAGCTTGGGCTCCGTTGCCAAGGCCCGGGCAATCTCCAACCGACGCTGGAGACCATAGGGCAGGCTGGTGGCCAGCTCGTCCCGGTGCTGCCAGAGGCCCTGCTCCCGAAGAAGCGCCTCTGTCTCGGCACGCATTCTGGCCTCTTCCTTGTGGCTTGTTCGGAAAGTAGAGGAGAAAATGTTGTGTTTGGCGCGCATGTGCTTGGCGATAATTACGTTGTCAAACACAGACATACTCTTCCACAGACGGATATTCTGAAAGGTACGGGCAATGCCCATCTTGGTAATATGATCCGGCGTAGGGGCCAGGGTATGGTGGGACGTATACATGGCGGGATTTTCCCCCTTGTACAGCTTCGCCATCTTTCCCCGGGGATGGTTGCAGACATACGCCTTGTCGTGAAACAGCACTTGGCCGTTGGTCGGCTGGTAAACCCCGGTGATGACGTTGAAGGCCGTGGTCTTCCCGGCGCCGTTGGGGCCGATGAGGGCCACGATCTCCCCTTCGTTCACCTCTAGGGAGAGGTTATTGACCGCCACCACGCCGCCAAACTGCATGGTGATGTTTTCCATTTGCAGAACGTGGTTACGCTCACTCATGGGGTTCATCCTCCTTTCCCTGGGGGCCGTCAGCTGGGGCCGCTTTGGCCGCCTTTCGTCCACGTATCTTCCGGACTATGCCGGTGAAGGACAACTCCTTGTTGCCCATGATGCCTCTGGAGAAGAAGAGGACGATGATCATGATGACAACGGAGAAGACCACCTTCCGGAAACCGTCCCGGAAGAAGGACACTTCCATGCCCATGAAGGAACCGCTATCCAGGAAACGCAGCCACCATTCAGAGCAAGCAATGTACAGGAACGCTGCGATGCAGCTGCCAGTGATGGAACCGATGCCACCGATGACCACAATGAGCAGCAACTCATAGGTCATGGTAGAGGCAAAGGGATCCGCCTGCACGGTGGTCTGGAACATGGCCAGCAGGGCGCCGCCCACACCAGCAAAGAAGCTGGAAATGACAAAGGACAGCATCTTATGCTTGAACAGATTGATACCCATGGCTTCGGCGGCCACCTCGTCGTCTCGAATGGACTTGAAGGCCCGGCCATAGGACGAATTGACCAGCAGAACGATGATGACAATGCTCAGCGTCGCAATCAGGAAGGGGAAGAGGGTATCCAGTTTATAGATCATCCCACCGACCTGAACCTGGATGTCGTCAAAGTTGGTATACTTTCTCAGCAGGTTAGAGCCGTTGGTGATCTTACCCAGTCCGTTCCACTGGAAGATGGCCCGGATAATCTCTGCGAAACCCAAAGTCGCGATGGCAAGGTAATCGCTCTTCAGGCGAAGCACTGGGATGCCGATGAGGGCGGCAAACACTGCCGCTACCAGACCGCCAATGATGATACAGAGGATGGCACCGATAAAGTTACCGGCGTTCACCCCCAGGACATTGCCCAGGGACTCCGGAATCGAGAATTGGATGGCACCGCCGTCAAAGTACTGATACACGGAGGCGTGCTGGTCTGCGGGGATCGAAAAAATGGAATAGGCATAGGCACCAATGAGCATAAAGCCCGCCTGGCCTAGAGAGAACAGGCCCGTAAACCCATTGAGCAGGTTCATGGACACACACACCAAGGCATAGATGGCACCTTTCTTCAGAACGGTAACCAGCATGATGGTGGTGGAGTTGCTGGGCAGGGCATTGTCCAGCAGGAACAGGAAGACATACAGGACCACCAGGCAGATCACCGCAATGAAGCTGCCAATTTTCTGATCGGTGGATTTCTTCGCTCTCGCTTGTAAACTTTTTCCCATAGCGCGCACCTCACACCTTATCCGTGGACTTCTCACCGAAGATGCCGGTGGGCTTCACCACGAGGATGACGATCAGCAGGACGAAGGTGAAGGCGTCGGAGAACACCGTCCAACCCAAGCCCTTGATGATGTTTTCACAGATGCCGATGATAAAGGCACCAATCACCGCGCCGGGGACTGAGCCGATCCCGCCGAACACCGCTGCCACGAACGCCTTCAGGCCAGGCATGGCGCCGGAGGTGGGGATGACGGAAGTGTAGTTGGTGAAGTAGAGCAGGGAGCCCACCGCTGCCAGCAGACAGCCGATGGCAAAGGTCATGCTGATCACGTTGTTGATCTTAATGCCCATGAGCTCACTGGTCTCAAAGTCCCGGGAGACTGCGCGCATGGCCATGCCCGTCTTGGTCTTCTTGATCATCGTCACCAGGATGAGGACGAGGATCACGGTAAGAATGGGCGTGATGATGGTGACCATCTTCGTGCTGGCAGAGCCAATCTGCACCTGCTCAGACAGGAAGGGAATGGAGGGATAGATCTGGGGCAGACCGCCGGTAAAGTACAGGGCACAGTTCTGCAGCAGATAGGACACACCGATGGCGGAAATCATAACCGACATCCGGGGGGCCGAGCGCAATGGTTTGTAGGCTACCTTCTCAATGATAACGCCCAAGATCACTGTCACCACAATCACAAGGATGATGGAGACATAGATGGGCAGAGAAGCGGTAGCGTAGACCATGATCAGGCCAGCCACCATGAACACGTCACCATGGGCAAAGTTGATCAGACGGAGAATTCCGTAGACCATGGTGTAGCCAATGGCAATCAGCGCATACTGCCCGCCGACGGAAATACCGGAGAGCAAGTATGGCAAATTGTTGGACAAAAATTCAGACATACAGTCTCTTCTCCTTCTCTCGTAGTTTGGGGAGCGCATCGATCTGGCCCCCCAGATGGGTTAGGGGGCGCTGGGGGGAGGGATCGATACGTTCCCGGGTGAAAAAGGGGACAGAAACGAAGATTCTGTCGAACCCAAGGGCGGAAGCGTGGCGGGGGCACGCAGTGCACCCCCGCCACGCAGTTTACCCAATGAAAAACGGGGCTGTGGAGGATCTACAGGGATCAAGCAGTCTCATCGGAGGAGACGCCGGCAACCGTCTGCACGGTGACGAATTTCCAAGCTCCCTTTTCGGTATCGGCCTGCTTGATGAAGGCGCTGTCGCGGATGGCATCGCCCTGTTCATCGAAGGCAATGTCACCGGTGACGCCGGTGTAGGTCACCTGGGGCAGAGCAGCCATCACAGCAGCGGGATCGGTGGAACCAGCCAGCTTCAGGGCCTCCAGAGCCACGTAGTAAGCATCATAGCCCATGGCGGAGACGGCTGCGATGATGTCGTTGCCGCCGTTGTTGTTCAGGTTGTCAGAGTCGGAGTTGATGAACTCTTTGAAGCCAGCCTCGAACTCGGTGTCGCCGCCCTCAGCATAGAAGGTGGAGACATAGACATCCATGTCCTTACCCTGGGCAGCGGCCAGCACCATGTTGGAGTCCCAAGTGTCGGGGCCCAGCAGGGGGACGTTCACGCCCTGGGAGTAAGCCTGTTCCACAATCAGCTGTGCATAGCTGATGGAGGTGGGGGCGAAGATGACGTCAGCGCCCTCGTTCTTGGCGGTGGTCATGTAGGAAGTGAAGTCGGAGTTGTTCTTGGGGAAGGACTCCTGGATGCAGGTCATGCCCAGCTCTTCCGCGGCCTGCTTGAAGTAGTTCATCAGACCCTGGTCATAGTCGTTGCCCAGCTGGCCCAGGCAGTAGACGGTGTCAGCACCCAGCTCGTCGTGGGCGAAGTTGGCCAGAACGGTGCCCTGGAAGGGATCCAGGAAGCAGATACGGAAGTAGTGGTCGTTACCCTCGGTGATCTGGGGGTTGGTGCAGGTCACGCCCATGGCAGGCACGCCGGCTTCTCCGAAGGTATCAGAGGCAGCGATGGACACGCCGGAGCCGTAGGAACCCAGGACAATGGACACGTTCTGGGAGATCAGCTGGCTGGCAGCAGAGACGGCCTTGTCGTTGGAGGACTCGTTATCCACCACGCTCAGCTCAACCTTATAGGTTTTGTCGCCGATGGTCACCTCAGGGGTGATGGAGTTGGCATACTGCATGCCCAGATACTCCTGCTTGCCGCCGGCGCCATTGTCACCGGTGAGGGGCTCAAAGACGCCGATGACCACGGTGTCCCCGTCCGCAGTGGCGGTGGTTCCGCTGGTGTCGCCGGTGCCGCTGTCCGCTGCGGGGGTTCCGCAGGCGCACAGACCTGCAGCCATACAGCCGGCCAGCAGGAGTGCAAGAATCTTCTTTTTCATAATGTTACCTCCTTTTGATTCACCGGATATGTCCTTCCATTGTGGACGTATGTGCGCATCCGGCATTGTCCTTATAGTTTACACGAAACCACTGCATTTTGCAACATATTTTTTCGTATTTCATAGATGGCAGGATATTTTTGTTTCTTATGGTTTCTCGGTCTTCTCAACCCTCCATTTGAATGGTACTGCTGCCGCCTCGGGTTTTTCGGATGACAATCTGCCGGTCTATGCGGTGTTTCAGCGCAGCAACGTGGGAGATGATTCCCACCAATTTGTTGCCTTCCGTCAAGCTGCTCAAGGTCTCCACGGCCTGCTCCAAGGCCTCTTCATCTAGGGAACCGAAACCTTCGTCCACAAAGAGGGCGTCCAGCTGGAGTCCACCGGCGGCAGCCTGCATCTCGTCCGCCAGCCCCAGGGCCAGCGCCAAGGAAGCCTGAAAGGACTCTCCGCCAGAGAGGGTTTTTACACTGCGCTGTCCCCCCTCGTAATGGTCCACCACATCCAACTCTAACCCGCTGCGGGTGCGCTGGTCCTGGGCTTGACGGCGGCGGATCAGCTCATACCGTCCCCCCGTCATCGCCATGAGGCGTACATTGGCCCGGGCCAGAATGCGGTCAAACCAAGTCATCTGGACATAGGTTTCCAGGGTCACTTTGTCTTTCCCTGGCACGGCCCCGTTGGCAGTATGGGACAGGGCCCGGACCCATACCCACTGTTGCTGCACCTCCTGCCGCTCTTTCTCCAAACCGGTTAAGGCTTCCCAGGCCCGTTGGTTGTTGGTGTGTCGGGCCAAAAGGGTTTCAGTCTCTGTGCGAACCTGCTCCAGATCACCTCGAAGGGCTTGGGATTGTACGATGAGACGGGGCAAGTCCTCTTGGGGCATTTGCGCCAGCTGATCGGCCAGGGCCTTTGCCCGGGCGGTGGTTTCCGCCTTTTGCCGCCGGCAGGTTTCATAGGCTTCCCTGGCAGAGGCAACGGCCTGCTCCCCTTCCGCTTTTTGGCGGCGGCAGGCGGCAAGGGCTGCCTCTGCTTCGGTCCGGGTCGCAAAGGTTAGACGCGCTTCCTGGGCGCGAAGCTGCTCTTCCCGGGCGGCCAGCCGGCTGTTCAGGGCTGCGATCTCCCGCTCTGCCTGCAGAACGGTTTCCCGAACCCTTTGAAGGGCTTGGGTCACCACGGGAAGACGGGTGTGTGCCAAGGTCTTCTGTTCCTGCTTGTGCCCCAAGGCGGCACGGGCTGCCTCCAGGTCTTTCTCCTCTGCTTCCAGGGCCTGACGGGCCGCTGCCAGACCAGCAGGCAGCGCCTCCCCTGGTTCCTCCCCGAAGAGTGCCATACTCTGGGTGGCCAATCCTTCCTGTGCTGCTATGTACCGGGCCCGGACTTGCCCTGCATAGTCGCTGGCCTGGCGGGCAGCATTTTCGGCCTCTTCTGTGGCGGTGCGTTGGCGGTCTAACGCCTCCCGGGTGGGGACCTCCTTCCTCGCCTGGGCTGGTTCGGGGTGATGGCGGGAGCCGCAAACCGGACAAGGCGCCCCCTCCTGGAGAAACCCCGCCAGGTAACCCGCCTGGCCGTCCAGAAACGCCCGCTCCATCTGGCTGTACGCCAGCCGAAGATGCTGGGCTTGCTCCACCGCTTGCCGATAGTCCTGTTGCGCCGCTGCCATGCTGTTCTGCAAAGCAGCACAGTGGTTCCACTGGGTTTCCCACTGGTCCAAGGCAGCTTTCCGGCCGGTCAGCTCCCTCGCTTGCCCATCCAGAAGCTGGCTTTGCTGCTCCAAACCCTCTAACTGTGCCAAGGTATCTCGCAGTGCTGCCTCCTCCTGGCTTGTTTCTGCAGCGGTCTGTTCCCCCTCGGCCTTTTGCTGAACCAGTTGGGCAAGGCGGCGTTGATCCTGCGCCTGCTCCTGCCGCAGTTGGTCGCAGGCCGCATAGTCCGGCAGTTCCTGTTCCCTGGTGGCAATCTCGACCGCCAAGGCCCGGTTTGCCTCCTCCAGCGGCTGCACCGCCTCCCAATGAGTCTTGGCTGCTTGCAGGGCCGGTCCCAGACCCGCCAGCTGCTTCTGGGTGGTCTCCCACTCCCGGTGGAGTGCTTCTCTGCTCTCCCCTTGCCCAATCCGCCGGTCCAGGGCTTCCCCCTCCCGTTGTAGGGCTTCCTGCCGGGTCCGGAGCTGTGCAAGGGTTTCCGTCTCCCTGTGGAGCAGTCCCTCCAAGCAAGGAAGGATGGCGCCTTCCTCTCCCTGCAATGCTTCTTCCCAATCTGCCTGCGCCTCCGCCCCCGGCTGCACGCTTTGCCGGTGCTGGTCGATGGCCAGAGAAAGCTTTTCATAGGCCCCCTTCCACTGGGCGGCCTCTCGCCGGAGGGCCTCCTGAAGCTGCTGATAGGGCCCGGTATGAAAAATCTCCCGGAAGATTTTGCTCCGCTCCTCTGTTTTCGCTAAGAGCAGCTGGAGAAACTCCCCTTGCGCCAACATGGCCACCCGAGAAAATTGGGTTCGGTCCAGGCCCACAATCCCCTCTATGGCCTTGGTCACCTCCCGGGTTCCCGTGACTGGGGGCCGGCCATCGGGGTAGGTCAACTGGGCATCCGCCTTTTCTGTGACCCACTTGTCCCCCCGTTTGGCTGGGCGGAGGTACTCCGGGTTGCGACGAACCACATAGTCTGCCTGTTGGCAGCGGAAGGTGAGTTCCACATAGGTCGGTGTGTCCTTGGAAGCATAGGTGCTGCGGAGCATGGCAGCTTCCCGGTAGGGTCCGCTGGCCTCGCCATAGAGGGCAAAGGTAATGCCGTCAAACAGGGAGGTCTTCCCCGCTCCGGTCTCGCCGGTGATGAGGTAAAGGCCTCGGTCCCCCAGCCGGGCAAAGTCCACCGTCACCGTTTCAGCATAAGGGCCGAAGGCGGATAGCGTTAACGTCAATGGTCTCATTGCGTCCCCTCCCAAATGGTTTCCATCAGCTGCCGTACCAAGGCCTCCTGCTGGGGGGCCATAGGCTGGTTGTTTTGGAGCCGATAAAAGTCCTGGAACAGCTCCAAGGGGGTCTTTTCCTCTGGCCGTTCTGCGCCGGTGACTTCTGCCACGCCCTGCGTGCGGCGGTTATCGTAGGACAGCTTCATGAGGTTGGGATAAATCGTACGGAGTTTTCCCATCGCTTCGGGGACATCCTCCTCGTCGGTGAGAATGACATGGAGGTAGTCCTCCCGGTTGGTTCCCTGGTAAAAGGGTTTCGCGGTCACTTCTTCATAGGTCCCTCGGATCTCCCGCAGGTCCCGGCACGGGGTCAGAGGAAGGGTCTGTATCTCCACCTGCCCCTTCTCTCTCAAGGTGACCAAGGTGACCGACTTCTCATGCCCACACTCGGAGAAGGAATATTTCAGCGGGCTGCCGCTGTACCGCAGGGTGGGCCTTCCCACACTTTGGGGGCCGTGGAGATGCCCCAAAGCCACATAGTCAAACGCGGCAAACAGATGGGCCGGAATTTGATCGACGCCCCCCACAGACCGCTCCTCCGATTCACAGGTCACCCCGCCTGTGACAAACTGGTGGGCCAACAGAACGTTTCTCCGGGTCTTGTCCACCGCCCATTGCCCCAGCGCGTAGGACACCGCCTCTTCGTAGGAGGCAATGTCTGCCTCGGGGTTCCAATGGCGGACCAGGGCCGGCTTTAGGTACGGCAGGGCGTAAATGGCGACATCCCCATACTCGTCCTGGAGGAGAAACGGAGGCTGGGGCCCCTGATACTGGGCCGTCAGATGAATGCCCTCCCCTGTCAGGAGCCGGGTGGCAAAGGCCAACCGTTCCGGACTATCATGGTTTCCAGAGATGGCAAAAACAGGAATCCCTCCGCCGGATAGCCGAGTGAGGAACCTGTCCAAAAGGGTCACCGCCTCGGCAGGCGGAACGGGCTTATCGTACAAATCCCCCGCCAGAAGAACGGCATCGACCTTTTCTTCCTCTGCCAGATCGACAATTTGCGTCAAAATAACCCGCTGATCTTCCAGCATGGAGAAGCCATTGACCCGCTTCCCCAGATGAAGGTCAGAGAGATGGAGCAATTTCATCGCCAGTGCCTCCTTTTCACAAGAACAGAAAAACGAGGCCAAGTCGCCTGGTTGGGAGACTTGACCTCGCTTGGATTATGGGGAGAAACACCCGTTACCGGGTGGCGATGACCTCGATCTCCACCAAGGCATCCTTGGGCAGGCGGGCCACGGCAAAGCAGGAGCGGGCAGGCTTATGATCCCCGAAATACTGGGCATAAATCTCGTTGAAGAGGGAGAAGTCCTCCATATTGGACAGGTAGCAGGTGGTCTTCACCACGTCCTTCAACGTGAGGTTGGCAGACTTCAGGATAGAAATGATGTTCTCCAAGGCCTGGACGGTCTGAGCAGCCAGACTGTGCGCCATAGCGCCAGTGTCAGGGATGAGGCCCAGCTGACCGGAGAGGAAGATCAGCCCATTGGCTTCGATGGCCTGGGAATAGGGGCCGATGGCCTCAGGGGCCTTCTCAGTGTGCAGAATTTCCATCATAGTGAACGCGTCCTTTCTTTCTGATATCCATATTTTGCCGCGTCCTGAGGCCGCGCTCAGGACCCGTTTGTGTACTATGCCGTCTTATATTCCCTTAAATTTTACCCTACCTTTTCTTATGACGCAAGTACCTTTGTCTTTCCCAGAAAAACCTTGGCGAGAGATACAAAAACGTTCCGTTCTTCTCCCCTCCCCTTTTTCCAATTCTGACAAGAAATTTTCCGCTCCCAACACTCCCTCTCCCTTGCCTGCCTTGTTGCCCTATGCTAGAATAGAAACAATCCCTTCCCGATTGCGCCCGGCGGATCTCCAGATCCGCGGCCCGAGGGAAGCCCATCGACCAAAGACAGGAGTGATTACCATGGAATATACCTTTGGCCTCATCGGCAGCGGCAACATGGGGGGCGCCATCGCCCATGCCGTGAGTCAGACCACAAAAGCCGGTATTCTCGCGGACCACAACCCGCAGCGGGCCCAGAGCCTGGCAGAGGAGCTGGGTTTTGCCCACGGCACCAACGAAGTGGTCGCCCAAAACAGCCAGTACCTCTTTCTCGGCGTAAAGCCCCATTTGATGGGGGGAATGCTGGCAGGCATCCAGCCCGTCCTGGCTGCCCGTCAGGATTCGTTCGTGCTGGTCACCATGGCAGCGGGTCTGGCCATTGAACAGATCCAGCGCATGGCCGGGGGCCCTTATCCCGTCATTCGCATCATGCCCAACACCCCAGTGGCTGTGGGGCAGGGGGTGGTTTTGTATCACGCCAGTGAACAGGTCAGCCCGGAGCAGGTGGACCAGTTCCTTCAGCTCATGGAGAAGGCAGGCGGCCTCTATCCTTTGGAAGAATCCCTGATGGACGTGGGGGCCGCTGTCTCCGGCTGTGGTCCTGCCTATGCCTACTTGGTACTAGACGCCATGGCCGACGGAGGGGTGGCCTGTGGCTTGCCCCGCGCCGATGCGGTGCGCTTTGCCGCGCAAACCCTTCTGGGGGCAGCCCAGATGGTGCTGACCACCGGCAAGCACCCAGACCAGCTTAAAAATGAGGTGTGCAGCCCCGGCGGCAGCACCATCCAAGGGGTGCGCACCTTAGAGCAGAGGGCCGTCCGTGCCGCGATGATGGATGCTGTCATCGCGGCTTGCGACAAGAATGCAGCCCTTGGCAAGTAAAACTCCTTGTCAGACCATTTCTTGAGAAAAAACGCACCGTGCCATCACGTCACGGTGCGTTTTTTCGTCTTTGGTGGGTCCGGGGGTGTTTCCGGCCAATGGGGGGAGATCCATTTCTGCCAGAGGGTGGCCGCCAGCCACCCGCAAAACACTCCAGTCGCCACACCACCCAACACGTCGGTCAGGAAGTGCAGGTAAAGGTACATCCGGGAAAATCCAATGCCGCCTGCCAGGGCCAAGGCAGGCCACCGTCCCTTCCAGCGATTGAGGAAGAGAACTGTCACCGCAGCGAAGGAGGCCGAGGTATGTCCCGAGGGGAAGGAGGGGTCCTGGGGTTCGGGCACCAAGAGCTGGACCATCTGATTCAAATCAAAGGGACGAACCCGATCCACCGCATTTTTTAGCAGGAGGTTACAAAGTAGCAGGCTCAGGAGCAAAGCAATCAACACCTGTAAGCCGGTGCCCCGTTTGCCCCGCTGAAGCAGCAAGATGGCCACTGCCAACGCGATCCAGATGAGCCCGCCGTTGCCCAGGCTTGTGAGCACGGGCATCACTTCATCCCAAAACTCATTGTGGCAGTTGGTTTGAATCCAGTTGAGGATTCCCAATTCCGCCACAGACAGTGACGCCATGCCACCGCCTCCCTTCTATCGATGGAGTTGCGGTGCTATTTTAGCACAGGATGGGGGAAGACGCAAGGAAATCCCCACTTTTCCGATCGGGAAGCGCCAAAATCTCTGCGGTGATCCTCTCCGTAGCTGCCTGGGCAACGGAGAAATCCACATGGGGATGATACAGCTCCTCCAAGACATCATGGCAGGCTTTGGCCTGGGCCAGGTGCCCCATCCCCTCCGCCAACAACTCCTCGGCTACGCGGTCGGACAAGCGAAGGAAACTGCGCCCTTCTTGCCAAGCCTCCTTTTCCACCAGACTTTCCGTGCGGATGGTCCGATACCCGTGACTCTGCTGCCAAGGCCCTGTGACAAACGCCAGAGACAGCTGTGGGACCAGCAAATGCTCCAGGCGGGCAGGCTCCTCCGGGCAGGGGCAGGCGATCACATCGCACCCTCCGGCGAGAAACCCTTTGCGAAGATGCTCCAGCAGGATTCCAGCCAGGCCACCATCATCTTGGATCACATAGCCACGCTCACACAGCACCAGCACGGTTTTTTCCAGCAGCAACCGCCCCTGGCAAGTAGGGCCACCTAGGAAACGCCGTTGTTCTTTCCCCGGTACTGCACCAGGGGATTTTAGCGTCTTTGCCAATAGGGCCATCGCCCGCTTCTCCGTTTTCTGAAGGGTTTCCTCCGTGTGGAGAGGGGTGGTTCCTCGGCGGCGGGCCTCCACGGCACCGGCAATCGCCCGATAGGCCTGCGGGTAGTAGGAGCGGTATGCCTGGACGGCGGCCACAATCTCCTGCCGCTGGGCGAACAGGGCCTTGCGGTCGTATCCCGCACCCAGGTCCACATAGTGGCCGGTGGCACCCACATACGTGGGGTCCATCACGTGGGGGGAAGTCCCGTCTACCACAGCAGCCCCCTTCCCCGGAATGTAGATTCCATCCAACGAATCTGGGTCACCGGAACAGAGGATGTACTCCACGCCATACCCCTCCGCCAGGGCCGCTTGGGCCACCTGGGTCATGAGCGTAGACTTGCCGCACCCTGCCCCGCCTTTCAGGCAATAAAAGGCCTGGAGTTTTCGCTGGTCCACCCACCGGTCATATAGGGAAACAAAACCACCTGCGGCATTGGCCCCTAGGAAAAATTGGATTTGCGTAACATCTGACATGTTGTAACCTCCCAGTCAAAGGATTGGTTTACTCCAGTGTACGCCGGAGGGGTTCCCTTGGACACCATCCCCTTGGGGCGGGTAATTTACAGCCAGTCGTCGATCACCTCCCGTAAAGTGCAAGGGGTTACGCCCCCGCGCGCCAGCATCTGTGCCAAGGACAGGATTCGCTCTGGACGCACGGTAATATCCAGCACTTCCTCTCGCTCTCCAGTCTGGAGCATGGTGATGCAGACCCCATAACTTTCGCAAGAGACTGGAGGGGGAACGGTCCGCACCAAGATCCAGTACACACAGGTGGCTGGCCGGCCGATCTGGTTACTGAGATCGACCATGTCGTAAAACAGCTCTCTCATTCAATGTCTTCCTCCCAAATTTTATCATTTTGTAACCTTTTGTATTTTTATTGTAATGTCAAAAACTGCTCTTGGGAAGGATTTTCGTTCGTCGCCTTTCGACAGGGTTCGAGCCATTGTTCCGTTTTGCCAAGAAATATAGGTGTTTTAGCGGATTTTTCCCATTACAAATGTCGAAAACTTCTCCCCTTCTTTCTGTATTTTTACATCTTTTCCGACGAGGCTTCCAGCATTTTCCACGTCGTGCACTGCCAGTCTCTCTCTGTCCGGCAAGGTTCGACAGCTTTCTGCCTCTGATCGTCTTTTCTGGACTGTACGGCGCAAAAATTTTTCTCTGGCTCTTTCTGCATTTTTGGATTGACAAGGAGGGCAAGCTGTGGTAGTATAATTTTCGCATCTAACCGGGATCCCCTCCACACGGAGAGATGTCCGAGCGGTTTAAGGAGCTGGTCTTGAAAACCAGTGACCCGAAAGGGCCGTGGGTTCGAATCCCACTCTCTCCGCCAACTTTCATACAAAGCCGAACAATTCGGACTTGGAGAAGTACCCAAGTGGCCGAAGGGGCTCCCCTGCTAAGGGAGTAGGGCGTGTTGAGCGTCGCGAGGGTTCAAATCCCTCCTTCTCCGCCAAAAGAAACACCCTTGAACGGTTTCGTTCAAGGGTGTTTTCTATCTTTTCTAAATCTAGCCCATATCCCAGAACGGCATCCCGATCCATTCCCAATTGGAAAGGAGTTCTTCTCTCATGGATGGTCTCACGCCCATACAAGCCCAGCTCTTTGCCCTGCAAGATCTCGGCTATCGCACCTTCCACTGCAAGCTGATGCCCACCGTAGACCCGGAGCGGGTCATCGGGGTCCGCACCCCTCAAATCCGTCAGCTGGCCAAACAGCTGTCTGGAACCCCAGAAGGAGAAGCGTTCCTGCAAGCCCTCCCCCACCGGTACTATGAAGAGAACAATCTCCACGGCGCCCTGCTCTCTCTGGGGAAGTCCTACTCCTGGGTGTTGGAGGGGGTAAACGCTTTTCTGCCCTATGTAGACAACTGGGCCACCTGTGACCTGCTTTCCCCCAAGGTGTTCCGCAAGCACTTACCAGAGCTGCGGGAGGAGATCCCCCGCTGGCTGGCAAATCCCCACCCCTATACCGTCCGTTTTGGCCTGGGGATGCTGCTGTCCTTTTACTGGGGGACCGACTTTCAGAGAGAATATTTGGACTGGGCCGCGGCCCTGCAGCGGGAGGAGTACTATGTCAAGATGATGGTGGCCTGGTACTTCGCCACTGCCTTGGCGAAGGAGTATGCGGTGACTCTTCCCTACCTCCAAGCCCACCGCCTGGATCCCTGGACCCACAACAAGGCCATTCAGAAGGCTGTGGAAAGCACCCGGGTTTCTCCAGAGCACAAGGCGTACCTCCGCACCTTGAAAGTGAAATCTCCCCCTCAACCTACCCTGTGAGAAAGGATGTGTCCCTATGCGCGCCTATACCTACGTCTCCCCCGGTACCTTTGCCTGGATGGACAAGCCGAAGCCTGTCCTCCAACATCCTCGGGACGCCATCGTCCGCGTGACCTTGGCCAGCATCTGCACCAGTGACCTGCATATTAAACACGGCGCTGTCCCCCGGGCGGTTCCAGGCATCACCCTGGGACATGAAATGGTGGGCATCGTGGAGGAAGTGGGTTCCTCCATTTCCCGCCTTCACCCCGGCGATCGGGTTGCCGTCAATGTGGAGACCTTCTGCGGGGACTGCTTCTTCTGCCGCCACGGGTATGTGAACAACTGTACCGATCCCAACGGCGGCTGGGCCCTGGGCTGCCGGATCGATGGCGGTCAAGCAGAGTATGTCCGGGTGCCGTATGCCGACCAAGGGCTCACGAAAATCCCCGATGGGGTGTCGGATCGGCAGGCCCTTTTCGCCGGGGACTTGTTGGCCACCGGTTTCTGGGCCACCAGGATCTCCCACATTACGCCAGAGGACACGGTTCTCCTTCTAGGTGCCGGGCCCACAGGGTTGTGTACCCTCCAGTGTATCTTGTTAAAACAGCCCAAGGGCGTCATTGTCTGTGAAAAGTCCCCCCAACGCCGGGATTTTGTTCGACAGCACTACCCGCAGGTTATGGTCACTTCCCCGGAGGAAGTGCTTCCCTTTACCCTATCCCATACGGAGCACGGGGGCGCTGATGTGGTCATAGAAGCCGCTGGCGGGGAGGATACCTTTTCCCTGGCCTGGCAGTGCGCCCGCCCCAATGCCCTGGTCACCATTGTGGCGATGTATGATACGCCCCAGATCCTTCCGCTCCCGGAGATGTACGGGAAAAACCTCACCTTCCAGACAGGCGGGGTGGATGGCTGCGATGTTCCAGAAATCCTCGCGCTCCTGGCCCAGGGAAAGCTAGACACCACGCCGCTCATTACCCACACCTTCCCCTTGAAAGACATTGAGGCCGCCTACGCTCTCTTTGAAAATCACCGAGACGGTGTCATCAAAGTGGCCATTGTTCCGTAAGTGGAAACAGCAAAGTCCGTCCCCAGAGGGGACGGACTTTGCTTTCTGTTGGGGGAACACCCCCCTACTCAGCGGTCGAAGGCCGGGTTGGTATAATACACGTTTTTCTGGTCCAGCTGTTCCCGCACCTGCTGAATGGCGCTGCCAAAACGCTGGAAGTGGACGATCTCCCGCTCCCGGAGGAAGCGGATCACGTCGGTGACGTCAGGGTCATCCTTGGCCAGGCGGAGAATGTTGTCGTAAGTCACCCGGGCCTTCTGCTCGGCGGCCATATCCTCGGTGAGGTCACAGATGGGATCGCCCTTTACCCCAATGGAGGCAGCCGACCAGGGGAATCCCGAGGCTGCCGTGGGATAAATCCCCGCAGTGTGGTCCACAAAGTAGGAGGCAAACCCAGGGTTATTCTGGATCTGGTCGTCGGTGAGGTTCCGGGTCAACTGGTGGACAATGGCGGCAATCATCTCTAAGTGGCCCAGTTCCTCGGTACCGATGTCTGTGAGCAGAGCCTGCACCGCCGGATAGGGCATGGCATACCGCTGAGAGAGGTACCGCAGGGAAGCCCCCAGCTCCCCGTCCGGCCCACCGGAGTGCATCAGGAGAGGATGTTGCTGCCCAGGTCCCCTTTTTCAGAGAGAAAACCGATATGTCAGACGGACAACCCGATTGGCCCGGTCCCATACGCAGCGGGCCAGAATGCCCTGGGCAGCGCGATGTTTGGCTTGGATGTCTGTCTCTGGATCCTCTAAGGTAGACAGCACCTGTTCCCAACGCCTCCCGTCCGGTTCTGGTTCTCCTGCCTCCCAATCATCCAGTTTTTGTTGGAGCGCTGCTTCCTGGGCCTCCAGCTCCTTTTTGGCCACTTGGTACTCTGCCAGGCTCTCCACCCCACAGAGGAAGGCCTGACGCAGCCGTTGGATTTTCGTTGCCACCGCAGCCTTCTCTCGTACAAGGTCCTGGTGTTCCCTGACCCGGTCCGTCGGCACTGGGCACATGCTGAGCCCCTTTGCCAAGGCACTATCCGCCCGAAGGCGGTCCATCACCGCACGCTCCAAGACCTCTGCCCCCACATGTTGGGAGCAGGTGCACCTTCCTTTGGCATACCAACCACACCGGAGGTAATGGGGCTGCACAAACACCAATCCCCTGCCACAGGCAGCACAGGTGGCCAGTCCTGCCAGCCAGTGCTTTCGGTCCCCCCAAGGCCGGGCATGTCGGGGCGTACAGTGAGTGTAGGCCGCCAGCCGTTCCGCTGCTGCTTGGAAGGTCTCCTGAGAAACCAGGGGCGGGTGGGCCCCCTCCACCTCCAACGGGGCTCCCTGTCCCCGTCCCTCGGGGTGCCATCGAAGGGTACCCCGATAGACCGGGTTGGTCAGGATATACTTCACCCGCCGGCTGTCGAAAGGATTGCCCCGGTGGGTGAGCACCCCCAGCTGCCGGGTCCACCGGGCCAAGGCGGCCATGGACTCCCCTGCCAGAAAGCGCTGATACAGGGCTTGCACCACCCTGGCTTCCTCCTCCACCGGTACCAGGGTGTGTCCCTCCACTCGGTAGCCAAAGGGGGGCGCCGTTTGCAGCTCCCCCCGGCGGGCCTTTTCCACCATGCCCTTGCGCACCTCGTCGGCCAGGTTGATGGAGTAGTACTCCGCCATGGCCTCCAGCATGGCCTCTAGGATCAGGCCCATCCGGTCGTCCTCTAGGTGCTCGGTGATGCTGATCACCTGCACTCCACACTGCCGGCGGAGGAGGGATTTGTAGACAATGCTGTCCTCCCGATTCCGGGCAAACCGGTCAAACTTATGGACGAGAATGGCTGTAAAGGGAGGTGGCTTTCCTTTGGCTGCGGCGATCATGGCCATGAAGGCCGGCCGGGTCTCCGCCCGCCGTCCAGAGATCCCCGCGTCCACATAGACGTGGGCAGGGTCGATGCTATAGCCGTGCTGCCTGGCATACCCCTCCAAGGCCCGCCGCTGGGCCTCCGGGGAGTACTCCGTCTGCTCCTCGGTGGACACCCGGATGTAGCAAGCCGCCTGCTGTTTCGTTTCCATCACGCGCCTCCTTTCCCTCCACTGTATGCAGAACCTGGCAAGGAAAGGCCCCTCGGTGCATACCTTATACCGAGGAGGAAAAGACATGAAGGAACCCATCCGGGCAGAAAGCCAGCTTCTAGTCGGCGGCACGCTGACCTCTACAGAGGCCCTGGACCGATCCCAGCGCACCTGTTTGGCCTACTGGCTGAAGGAGACCTACCTCAACGAACTGTGCCGGGGAAAAGCCACCGTCCAGACAGCAGCCTCCCGACAGAATCATACGTCAACTGAAAACGGGAAGAACTAAAAATGCCCCCGGCAAAGTATGTTTGCCGGGGGGCATCTTCTGTGTGCAAGCGGGAAAACAGGCCAAACCTCTCACTGGGCCGCCAAATAGGCCGCCGTCCGCACTGCCACATTTTCCTGCAGGTTCCGATAGAAGAACTGGTAGTCATACAAATGGTACACTCCGTCTGGGAAGAGGGAATTGCTGTACGCCGCCGGGTCCACATCAGTGACCCGCAGAGTTCCCCGGTCGGGGTCCAGATAGGCCCCGGTAAACTGAGGCACTTCCGTCTCAATCTCCCCGTCGTAGTTGGTGAAGCAGGCCCCTTGGTTCAGGGACTTGTCCGCCGGGGTGCTGTCGGTTTTCCAGTTCAAGGGGTTGATGGCCAGGGCCTGGGTGCCCGCGGGCACCACCAGGGATTCGGTGATCCCCTCCGCCTCGGTGTTGAAGGAGATGATGACACCGGTGTCGTCCTCTCCCTGGGCCATCTGCAGGTGGGGGTACTGGTTCAGGTCCTCCTCCGTCACCGGCCAGCCGATGCAGTAAGCGGCCACCAGCAGGTCTTGGTAGGACGCTTCGTCAAAATAGTCCTCCAGCAGCCGCAGCAGCATTTGGGATCCCTGGGAGAACCCCGCCAGGATCAGCGGCCGGCCGTCGTTGACCTCCGACATGTAGTAGGTAAAAGCGTCCGACACGTCCTGGTAGGCCAGGTCCAAATAGGCCTCCTGTTCCTCTGCCGTCATGGAGTAGACCGGGAAGGTCACCTGCCGGTAGTAGGGGGCATAGAGGGTGGCGGTGTCCTCGTAAATCCCCCGTTCCATGTTCAAGGCCCCTACGAACGCCGATTTGGTCTCGGTGTCCTCCAGGGACATGTTGTAGTTCCTGTCGTCTCCCATATCCACTGTGGGGCAGATGAGAAAGACGTCTACGTCTTTCCCCGCGCCCTCGGCATAGTAGGCCCAGTTGGCGCTGTCGCTGTAGTCCACCGGGACGGTGTCTGTGGCAGCCTGGGTGGTGTCTTGCGGAGTCTCCCCGGTGCTCTGCTCGGCCTCCCCCTGACAGCCAGCCAGAAGGGTGAGGAGCAGTGCCACAGCCAGGCACAAGGCCCCTCCTTTTTTGCACAGTTGTTTCATGCTTGTATCTCCTTCCTGTTTCATTCGATGGTTCGAATCTGGGTTAGGTCCCCACTGCATAGCTTCTCCAGGTTGCGGAAAATCTTCTCCGGCGGCCAGTCCCACCATTTCAGGTCCAGAAGGTAGGCTGTGAGGTCGGGATCAAACCGAGGCCGGATCACCCGGCAGGGGTTGCCCCCGGCGATGACATAAGGGGGGATGTCTCGGCTCACCACGGAGTTGGCCGCCACGATGGCCCCATCTCCAATGTGAACCCCTGGGAGCACCGTGACGTTCTGGCCGATCCACACGTCGTTGCCCACCACCGTGTCCCCCTTAAAGGGGAGCTGTTCCAGGGTGGGGGTTACCTTCTCCCATCCGTGGCCCATGATGTTGAAGGGGTAGGTGGTGACGCTGTTCATCCGGTGGTTGGCCCCGTTCATCACAAACTCAATGCCCCGGGCAATGGCGCAGAACTTGCCGATGATGAGCTTGTCCCCCAGGAAAGGATAGTGATGGGTGACATGGTCCTGAAACTGCTCCGGACCGTCGATGTCATCGTAGTAGGTGTACTCCCCTACCTGGATATTGGGTCGGGTGATGACGTTTTTCAAAAAACAGACCTGTTTGACCGCCTCGTTGGGGTAGACGGCGTTGGGGTCTGGCCCGTACGATGGATGTTGTTTCAAGGGTTGGGCGCTCCTTTCAGCAGGGCCAGGATCTCCTGGGCATTGGTATCCGGCTTCACCTTGGGCAGGGCAGCGGTGATGATCCCCTGCTCATCAATGACATAGGTGGACCGAACGGTACCCATGGACACCTTGCCGTAGAGTTTCTTCTCCTTCCACACATCATAGGCCTGGATCACCTGGGTCTCCGGGTCGGCCAGAAGCAGGAAAGGCAGGTCGTGCTTGGCGGCAAACTTCTGATGGGAGGCTACAGAGTCCTTGCTCACCCCGATGACCTCCACCCCCAGGGCCTGAAACTGGCCGTAGGCTGCCCCAAAGGCACAGGCCTGGCGGGTGCAGCCAGGGGTGTTGTCCCGGGGATAGAAATACAGGACCACCTTCTTGCCCAAAAAGTCCGACAGGGAGACGGGGTTCCCGTCCTTGTCCGGCAGGGTAAAGTCCGGCGCTTTGGTACCAACTTCTAACATGGCTTCATGCCTCCTTACAAAATACATAGGTCATCTCATCGGACCGGTCCCGCTGGAACCGGTAGCCCAAGGGGGACAGGGATTGCATAACCTCCGGCTCTTCCGCGCCCTGCTGGGCCAGGCAGCGGACCATCTCCCCCCGGGCCATCTTACACAGGGTACCCTTCTCCACCACCTTCCCCTGGCGGACCTCCCCAAAGATGCAGGTGATCAGCCGGGTACCCGGTTTCGGATGGGCGGCGATGCACCGGCTGTACTCCTGGGAGGCCAGGTTCACCACGGTGTCACTCTCCTCCCACAGGGCCTGGGCCAGGGTATCTCCCCAGTAGGCATACAGGTCCTTTTTCCCTGCTACGGAGAGCTTGGCTCCCATTTCCAACCGATATGCAACCACCCCGTCAAAGGGGCGCAGCAATCCATAGAACCCGGAGAGGATCCGCAGGTGCCCCTCCAGGTAGTCCAGTTCTTCCTGGGTCAGCACCCCCGGGGCCAGGTACTGGTACTGGATCCCCTCGTAGGCCATCACTGCCGGGGTCAGGCGGCGCTCCAGGTCCATGGCCTCCAGACGGGCCACATTCTGGGCCGTGATCCGGTCACTGCACTTCCACAGGGCCTGGAGTTCCGCCGGGGACATGGCCCGAAGGGCCGCCAAAATCTCCCGGGTTTGGGGCAGAAAGCGAGGCAGGCTGTGGTATGGGAAACTGTCGGTGTCCTCCCGCATTTTCTTGGCGGGGGAAATGATCAGACGCACAGGCTCACCCCTTTCCAAAGGGCCCAATTTGACCCAATTGCGCCAGAATTTCTTGGTCTGCTGGGCAGAAGGGATAGGATTGGGCCTCCTGCCACGTCATCCACCGGAGGTCTGCATGCTCCAACCGCTGGGGCTCCTCCCCGGTGAGAGACGCGGCAAACAGGGTTAGGTGGATGGTGAGGTCCGGGTAGGCGTGGGTGAGTTCCAACACCGGGCGGCCAACCGACACCGTCACCCCCAGCTCCTCCTGGCATTCCCGGACCAAAGCCTGGGTTTTCGTCTCCCCCGGCTCTACCTTGCCTCCTACAAACTCCCACAGCAGCCCCCTGGCCTTGTGGGCCGGCCGCTGGCAGGCCAGGAATTTCTCCCTCCGCAGGAGGAGGGCTGCCACCACTTCTATGGGCACAGAAGGTTCCCCCTTCCCTTCTGTCGGATGGCCTCCGCCAGGTCGGCGATCCCAGGGTCCAGCACTGCCAGGGTGATGTCCATGGGGTGGTCCTGGGCAAAGCGCGCCATGGCGTCCAGCGCAATCTCCAGGGCCTCCTGTTTAGGGTAGCCGTAAATGCCTGCGGAGATCAGGGGGAAGGCGATGGACCGGCACCCCTGGTCCCAGGCCAGGCAGAGGGAAGTGTCATAACAGCTGCGGAGCAGCTTTGCCTCCCCCTGGCCGCCCCCGTGCCAGATGGGCCCCGCAGTATGGATGATGTACTTGGCCGGCAGAGCAAAGCCCGGTGTGAGCACCGCCTGCCCTGTGGGACAGCCCCCGATGGCCCGGCAGGCCCGGTCCAACTCCCCATAGCCGGCGGCGGCAAAGATGGCCCCGCACACCCCGCCTCCCGGGGCCAGGGCAGTGTTGGCGGCGTTGACGATGGCGTCCACTGGCAAACGGGTGAGGTCCCCCACCACAACAGAAACGGGCATAAAAGGCCCTCCTTTCCCTGGATTTCTCTGGCCACAGTATACCCGGGGCAGGGAGGTTTGTCAACGAGGGCAGCAAGGCGTGGAAGGGCCGGTGCTGCCAACATCTACGGTTAAGTTTCCCACGTCTGGCTTTAACCATAGCTCCATTGTGCGATCCGATTCTCTCTGGTATGATGGGCTCACAAAACGACGGAGGTGACCCATGAAGATCAACCAAATCATTCGCCAAAGGCGGCGGGACTTGTCCCTGACCCAAGAGCAAGTCGCAGCGTACCTGGGTGTGTCCACGCCTGCGGTCAACAAGTGGGAAAAAGGGAGCACCTACCCCGACATCACCCTGCTGCCCGCCCTAGCCAGGCTGCTGCGCACCGACCTGAACACCCTGCTGTCCTTTCAGGAGGATCTGTCTGACGTGGAAATCGAAACCTTTGTGGACCATCTGGATCAGATGGTCCAGGAACAGGGGTACCAAGCCGCCTTCCAGGCCGCCTGGGACAAGGTCCAGGAATACCCCACGTGCGAGGCCCTGCTGTACTCCGCCGCGCTCTATCTGGAGGGCGCCCTGTCCCTGTACCCAGTCCAACAGCCCGAGGAGTACCAGACCACCTTAGAAACATGGTATCAGCGGTTGGCCCGCAGTGACACCCAGGAAATCAGGGACACTGCCGTCGGCATGCTGATTTCCTACGCGCGCAACCGCGGGGAATTCTCCAAAGCGGAGGAGCTCATCCAAACGCTCCCAGATTCCCCCATCGACAAGGAGGAGCAGTTGGCCATTCTCTACCAGCGCCAGGGGAAATACGAGCAGGCACAGGGGATTTGGGAACACCGTATCTTACACGGGGTCACAGAGATCCAAACGGCATTGATGAACAAGCTGGAATGGGCCCTGCTGCGAAAGCGCCCGCAAGAGGCGGAGGCCCTGGCAGACTTGTACGAAACCGTAACCTCCCTTTTCTGCTTCCCCGGTTGGATGCGCTACAACGCCCGCCTGCAGATTGCCTTAGATGCGCAGGATGGCGATGCCTGCTTCGCCATCCTCTCCCAGATGCTGCCTGCCATGAAAGAGACATGGGATCCCCAGACACATCCCCTGTACGCCAGCGCAGACGACGCCGGCGGATCCACCTTCCTGTCCAGCAGACTAGCAGACACGTTTTGTTTTGAACTATCCACTCACGAGGAATATGCCTTTCTCCGTGACCGGGCCGACTTCAACGCGCTTATGGAAACGGTTGGCTATCGGTCCTAGGCACGGCGTGTTTTTCAAAGGGGTAGAAAAGCCAGGGGCGGCAGCACATTTGCTGCCGCCCCTGGCTTGCTCCACTTTGATTTTAGAACCATGGCGAAAGGGCTTCAGACAATGGCCTGCGCGGCCTGCTTTTGGGCAAACTCCCGGGCAAACACGGCGGCCCCCAGGGCCCCCATCACCTGGGGGTTTCCCAGGACTTGGACCGGTTGGTGAAGGGACTGGCTGAGGGCATCCACCAGGGCGCCGTTGAGGGCGCCGCCCCCGGTCATCACCACCTGAGGCTCCACGCCAACCCGGCCGGCCATGCCCACGATGCGGGTGGCGATGGAGTGGATGGCTCCGGCAGCCACATTGGCCTGGGATACCCCGGCGGCCAGGTGGGAAATCACCTCAGACTCGGCAAACACGGTGCACAGGTTGCTGATGGACACCGGCGCCTCCCCTGCCCGCGCCAGCTGGGCCAGGGATTGGATGGGGCAGTCCAGCACCCGGGCCATCACCTCCAGGAACCGGCCGGTGCCGGCGGCGCACTTGTCGTTCATGACAAAGTTCTCCACGCCCCCCTGGTCGTTGAGGCGGATGACCTTGGTATCCTGCCCGCCCACGTCCACGATGGTGCGGGCTTCCGGGGAGAGATGACGCACCCCTTTGGCGTGACAGCTGATCTCGGTGATCTGCTTGTCCGCCCCCTGGTAGGTCATCCGGCCATAGCCGGTGACCACAGCGTAGCGGACCTCTTCCGGCCCCACCCCTGCCTGGGCATAGGCGGCCTCCAAGGCCTGATGAACGCCCTTGGTCCCCGTGCCCAGGTTCACCACCTGAGCCGCTAAGATCTCCCCTGCCTCCCCCAAAAGGACCACCTTAGAGGAGGAGGAACCGATATCCAATCCCAAATACATCCGAAACTTGCTCCTTTCCTGCCCTGTATCAGGACAGATTGATCTCTAAAAAGCCCTGAATCCGGGTGCGCAGCTGCTCGGTGGACTCCACCAGCTGGTCGTGCTCCACGCTCAGCAGGGGGACCCCGGCCTCCTCCAGGTCCTTCTTTACCAGGGGGTAGTCGAAGGCCTCTGGGTCACAGAACTTCATGAGGCAGAAGTACACCGCGTCAGCCCCCCGTGCCTTGGCCAGCTGGGCCAGCCACTTGCCCCGGGGCTTCTTGGGCTCATAGAGGGGGGAAGCCCCCTTCAGGTCCAGGAACCGGTAGGCCAGCTTGGAGGCCACGGTCCCCCCTTCCCGGGTGGGGGTGCGGAACTGCATGGACTCGTGGCAGAGCAGGTCGTCCACCACCGCCACGTTCAGTTCCTCCAGCAGGTCCAGCACCGGCAGGGAGTCCAGCATGATGCCGGTGACCAGGAACTTCTTCCCGGAAAAGACTTCCTTGGGCTGGGCCTGCAGGGCCGCGGTGAGGGCCCGGATCTTCTCGGTGTAAACCTTCTTATCCATGAACCAGGCCGCCTTCAAAATCAGGTGGCGGACCTTGGGGGTGATGGTGTTGAGGTAATCCGGCACCGTGTCCAGGAAGGCCATCATGGCGGCACGGTAGTCCTCATAGATGGCGAAGGCCTCTTCCAAGGGCATGGGCTGGCAGTCCGGAGTCTGGACTTTGGCCAGGGCCTGGGCAAGATAGTCAAACTCATCCAGCAGCTGGCCGTGGGCAGCCTGAATGGTCCGGTTCTGGGGAATGGTCACCCCGATGACGGGGACCTTGGGTACGGCCACCTTGAAGTTCTCACAGACGCACTTCAGGGTGTCGCACTGGGAGGGGATGAGGGCCGCCTTCAGGAAGTCGTAAGCCCCGGACATGCCCAGTTCCAAATTGGCCCGCATGATGGAGCAGGCGAAACTCTGGATGTACTGGTTGGACTTCTGGAAGGCAGAGATACCTCCCCACATCCCCACCGGCAGGAACCCGGCGGCGTAGACCAGTTCCTCCGGGACAAACAGGGGGAAGCAGCCCACGGCAGGTTTCCCGGTCTCCTTCAAACTGGTCTGGATGGTGGCCTGAGGGTTGGCCCCTGCGGTACACAGGTCCTGGATCATGGTTTGCAGTGTTGTCATTGTGCCGCCCGTCCTTTCTTGGCTTTGTTCTCCGCCATCATCTCGGCCAGGGCCTGGATGCGGGTCTCATACTGGGCTTCGGAGAAGAGGCGGGGGTCGGTCTGGTCCCCGTCGAAGATCACCGAGGGCACCCCGCACTCCTCCAGCACCCGGCGCTGGACCTCATACTGCCGGAAGTCCATGAGCTTGCAGCTGCGGTTGGAGTGGAAGATGATGCCGTCCAGGTCAAACTTCTTGGCCAGGTTCACCATGTTGGCCACGTCATAGTTCAGGTTCCGGTTGGGGTAGACGTTGGCAGAGTAGGCCCGGGCCATGCCCTCGATGTCCCCGGTCTCGTAACTCACCGTCCAGGATTTGGGGTAGGTGGAGGTCACCATGTTGATGCCCAGCTTTTTCAGGGTCTTGTAGGTGTAGCGGAGGTAGGGCCAGCAGGCGATGCCGTCCCACAGGACCCGGTACTTCTCCTCCTGGTCCTTCCAGGGGCCCTGGTGGTTGCGGATCTTCTCCTCCAGCTCGTCATGCCAGAGGTGGAAGAGGTCCCGAGCCTCGGTGGTGCCCCGGGCAAAAACGATGATGGCCATGTAGTTGAAAATGTCAAACCCGTCCAGGGGGGAGGGGTGGGCGGCGGCCTTCTCCGTGGCCTTCTTCCACCAATAGCAGGTCTCGTTGGAGATCTCCATGACCTCCCGAAGCTTGTCGTAGTCAAACTTCCGGCCGGTGATCTCCTCCAGCTGGTCGATGATGGCGTAGAGCTCCCCCTTCATATACTTGGCGTTGTGGTCCTGGACCTCATCGGTGTGGTTGAAGGGGGTGTCAAACATGATAAGGGGGATGTTCAGTTCCTTGGACAGGTTCTCATACCACTTGATCACCGTGTGGCAGATGTTGGTGGTGCACAGGAGGAAGTCCGGCATGGGCATGTTCTCCGCCTCGCTGTGCTGGATCTTCGAATAGGCCAGGTTCACCCGGGCGTAAGAGCACAGGTCGGAGGAATAGCCCGCCCGCTCCGTGTAGGATATGAAGGGCTCGGTGTCCCGCCGGGCGCCGATGGCGGCAGCGTGGTTTTCCGGATACATGGTTACAATGTCCATGGTGGTCAGCAATTCCTGGGGGGCAATGGAGGTGCTCCAACACACCAGCCGTCCCTCGGCTTTGGCCTGCCGGGCCTTTTCGTAGTGTTCCCGCAGCATCTGGTCCACCCACTGTTTGGATGTGAGCTGGGTCGTTTGCTTCTGCATGGTCAATCCTCCCGTCGGTTTCGTCCCGGCAGGGCCGCCGGGCTTTCTTAAGGCCAGTATAGTCTCCCCCGCCGGGCTTTGTAAAACGACCATTTTTAAAACTCGATTTCAAAACCCTTCATACTACCCCCAGGACAAGGGGGACATTCTATGGTATACTGTGGGAAAACACCCCATTGAGGAGGACTCTGCCTATGAGCATTAAGAAATACGAAGTCCTGCTGCAGACCGCAGACCTGGGCAGCTTTACCAAGGCTTCGGAGGTTCTGGGTTACACCCAGTCGGCCATCAGCCACATCATCACCGGACTGGAGGACGAGTTGGGTCTGAAGCTCCTGGCCCGGGACCGGTTCGGCGTGCGCCTGACCGCCGAGGGGGAGGCCCTCTTGCCCGCCATCCGGGCGGTCTGCCAGCAGAACCAGGAGCTGCTCCGCCAGGCCGCCCAGTTCCACGGGCTGGAGGTGGGGCAGGTGCGCATTGGCACCTGGCTGAGCGTGTCGGTCCATCTGCTGCCCCGGCTGCTCCAGACCTTCTCCCAGCGCCACCCGGACATCACCTTTGAGCTGCTCCAGGGCAGCTACGAGGACATCGAGCGCTGGCTCAGCGAGGGGCGGATCGACCTGGGCTTTCTCCGCCTGCCTGCCAGCGGACACTTTGAGACCACCCTGCTCCTGGAGGAACGGATTCTGGCCATCTTCCCCCCGAACCAGGCCCCGGCCTGTGAGCGGGTCACCGTGGAGCAGCTGAAGCAGTCCCCCTACATTCTCCGGCTGGACTCCCTGGACAACGACACCCGGGAGCTCTTCCGCAAAACCCAGCACACGCCGCGGATCACCTATTCGGCCAAGGATGACTACGCCGTCATGGCCATGGTGGAGCAGGGGCTGGGCATCAGCATCCTGCCGGAGCTTCTGCTGAAAAACGCCCCCTACCACCTGGAGGTCCGGGAACTGGACCCGCCCGCCACCCGGCAGATCGGTGTGGCCTGCAAGCATGCCAACACCCTCTCCCCCGCCGCCCGGCAGTTCCTGCAGCACGTCAAGCAGGAGGCAGGCGGGGACGAATGTTGAATTTTCTCGATACCCGGTTTTAAGATTCCGCGTTTTACATTCCGCTTCCTGACGGCTATACTGCAACTATCGAGCGGACGGCGTCCCGCCGCCAGTGCCACAGGAAGGAGAATCGTGATATGGCAAAGTTCGTGACAGCCCAAGAGGCAGTGCAGCACATCCATTCCGGCGACCGGGTTGCTTTGGCCCACAGCGTGGGGGAACCCCAGGCCTTGGTCAACGCGATGATTGATAACTACCAGGCCTATCAGAACGTGGAGATCGTCCACATGCTGGCCCTGGGCCCCTGCAAATACACCAAACCGGAGATGGCCGGCCACTTTTGGCACAACTCCCTGTTCGCCGGCCCCGGCAGCCGGGATGCGGTCAACGAAGGCCGGGCTGACTATACCCCCAACCTCTTTGGGGAGTCCCCCCGGCTGTTTTATGAGGGGATCATCCCCATTGATGTGGCCCTTATCACCCTCTCCCCTCCCGATGAGAAGGGGTACTGCTCCTACGGCGTCACGGTAGACTATACCAAATGCATCACGGAATGCGCCAAACTGGTCATCGCCCAAATCAACCGCAACATGCCTCGGACCTATGGGGACACCCTGGTCCACATCGACGACATCGACCTGGCGGTGGAGTGTGACGAACCCCTCTTCCTCCGCCCCATCCTTCCCGTGGGAGAGATCGAGGAGCAGATCGGCCGCAACTGTGCCAGCCTCATTGAGGACGGCGCCTGCATCCAGCTGGGCATTGGCACCATCCCTGACGCCATCCTCCACTTCCTGGGGGACAAGAATGACCTGGGAGTCCACTCGGAGATGCTCTGCGACGGCGCTTTGGGCCTGCTGAAATCGGGGAACATCAACAACCGCCGCAAGCAGATCAATAACGGCGTCTCCGTGGTCACCTACCTCTATGGCCGGGAGGAACTCTATGAGTACGCCCGGATGAACCCCAAACTGCAGATCTTCCCCGTCAACTACGTCAACGACCCCAGGGTGATTGGGCAGAACGACAACGTGGTGTCGGTAAACTCCGCCCTCAGCGTGGATCTCATCGGCCAGGTGGCCGCGGACTCCATCAGCGCCGACAAAATCTTCAGCGGCGCTGGTGGGTTTGTAGACTTTGTCCGGGGCGCCTCCTTCTCCAAGGGGGGCAAGTCCATCATTGCCATGCCCTCCACCGCTATGGGCGGCAAGGCCTCCCGGATTGTGGAGCAGTTTGACGCCGGCCGGCCCATCACCCTCTCCCGGTTTGAGACCCACTATGTAGTCACCGAGTACGGCATCGCCCAGCTCCGGGGGCAGACCCTCCGCCAGCGGGCCCGGGCCCTCATCGAGATTGCCCACCCCGACTTCCGGGACGAGCTGAAGGAAGCCTACGAGCGGAAGTTCCAGGAAGCCTATTGATGGACCGTTACCATACCATCCAAGTAACCTCTGATCCCTCTATCCTCCAAAGAAAACCAGCGGGACACCGATGCACCTCGGTGTCCCGCTGGTTGTTTTGTCTTAGAACGGGTCCATCGCCCTTATCCTTTCTCCACCCACTGGGCCAGTTCCCTCTCCAAATTGGCGTAGAAATGGGCCATGTGCAGCCCGTCTACCAAGCCATGGTGGCACAGGAGGCTGACTGGCAGGACCACCCTGTCCCCCTCTCGCCGGAACCGCCCCCAGGTGATCCGTGGGTTGGTGTCTGCCGGGCTGGGGGTGGGCTGGACAAGGGCCTCGTAATGCACCCAAGGCAGGGTGGAGATGAAGAGGAGGGGCAAGGCATCCTCCTCTCCCCCGTCGTCCAAACTGCGCTGGGCCTTGGCCGCTTCCTGGGTCTGGATGGCATGGGGGAGGTAGTCTGAAAACGGGAGGTCACTGCGCAGGGCGCAATAACAGTACGTCCCGTCCTCCAGAGCCACAGTGTGGGAGGTGGGACAGTGGTCGTACTCCAGAATTTCCTCTCCACGCAGCCGCTGCCGGAGTTCCGGCACACCGTTGGCAGCCCGGGCCGCACAGTAGAGGAAGGAGAGGAAGAAAGGCACCTTCCGCGCCTCCACCGCCTGGTAGAAGTCTGTGATGTCCACTGGCACCGTGAGCCCCGCATAGGGCTGGGCCATGGTACAAAAATAGTCTAAGTGCGCATTCCGAGGATAGGTTTCCCGGGAAAGGATGCGATAGGTTTCCATGGTATGACTCCCTTCTCTCCACGGTCAAAAATCAGTCAACAGAGGTTTTCTTGGCCCGGCATGGAAAAATTCCGTCGTGTAAAAAGATGATACCATCGAATGGGATCCGCGGCAAGTGTGGGCGCATGGTCAGTCCTCCCAGGAAAAAACTTGTCCTTTGCCAGAGACCTCTACCACCCGGTCCCGGTACGGCGCACTGCAGGGAAGGGTTCGTAGGGTCTGTACCAAGGTGTAGTCCTCCCAACTGTGCATGGGAAAGGCGTGCTTGACTTCCATGGTGCGCATCCACCAGTCAAACCCCCACCAAAACTCCCCCTCTTGCCGGGGATCCAGGACAAAGAAGCCCACGTCCACCGGTTTCCCCTGGAGCTTGGCGCACTCTTTCTTGAAGTCCCGTTCCATCGCCTGGTTCCAGGCCGCGTCCTCCTCCGCCCAATGCCACCAGTGCAGGTCCCCTGCGTGGAAGATGGTTTTTCCTTCGACCTCGACCAGAAAGGCCACGCCGGCATCGGTGGAGCGGTAGGTTTGTATGTCCAGCCCTCCCAGGGAAAGGTGCCGGCCTGCTGCCAGGCGGAACACATGGCTGTCGTCAATCCCGAGGGCAGCCTTCCGCTTGGCCGAAAGACGGATGCAGTTGGCCAAAACGTACCAGACATTGTCCATCCCCAGCTGGGCAAAAATCTCAGGGGCGTAGTGGTCGCCATGGTGGTGGCTGGCAAAGACATACAGCGGTTTACTCCGGTCATAGTCCGGCACCGGACCGCCGTACCAGTCAAAAAGCAGGGTACAGCCGGACAGTTCCACCAAAAATGAGCTGTGATAAAGAAAGGTGATGTTCATAGAACCCTCCTGTGTGCGCATGTTCCAATGGCTCCAGTGTACCCAATCTCCTCGGGGTTGTCAATCATCCCGGCACGCCAAGTTTGGGCCGGGCATACATTGGGGAGAAAGGAGGTCGTTTCTATGCCACAATCCGGCATCCTAAAAACCCGGGTGTTCACCAGCCGCGGCCAACTGCCTGTGGAGGACGCCGCCGTCTCCATCGTGCAGCACGGACAAGATGGCCGGCAGCATTTGCTGAACATCCAGTCCAGTGACCGCAGCGGCAACACCCTGCCCACCGTCATCGAGACGCCAGACGCCTGGGAAAGCCAGTCCCCCGGACAGGAAGCTCCCTTTTCCCTGTGTGACGTCTGGGTAGAGTGCCCCGGTTACCAGCTGCTGCTGGTGCAGAATGTGCAGATTTTCTCGGGGGTCACCAGCATCCAGGACCTTCCACTCATCCCTTTGGCCGAGGCCACCGGCCGGCCGGCGTCCCGGGTGGACATCACCCCCCAGAACCTGTAGGAAAGGAGGGAAGGTATGCCCATCATTGTCACCCCCTACGTTCCCACTTACATCACAGTGCACTTAGGCACCCCAGACAGTGACGCAGAAAATGTCACCGTCTCGTTCCTGGATTACATCAAAAACGTCGCCTCCAGCGAGGTTTACCCCACCTGGCATGTCTCCGCGCTGCGGGCCAACATCTTGGCGCAGGTTTCCTTTGCCCTGAACCGGGTATATACCGAGTTCTACCCCAGCCAGGGGTACGATTTCAACATCACCGCGTCCACTGCCTACGATCAAAAATTCATCAAAGGGCGCAATATCTTTGAAAGCGTCAGCACCTTGGTGGATGCACTCTTTACCAGTTATCTCCGCCGTCCAGGGTTTGCAGAGCCCTTGGCCGCCAGTTTCTGCAACGGCACCACCTCCACCTGTGATGGCCTGTCCCAGTGGGGCAGCGAACACCTGGCGCAGGAGGGATACAATTCCGTGGAAATCTTGCAGCATTACTATGGGGAAAACTTGGAAATTGTAAACAACGCTCCCATTCAAAACATCCAATACTCCTATCCCGGCGTCCCCCTCCGTTTGGGTGACGTCAGCCCTTACGTCCGTATCGCCCAAATTATGGCCAACCAGATTGCAGCGGCCTACCCCGCCATTCCTAAGATTTGGGACGTCAATGGAGTGTTCGATGCCGCCACGGAGGATGCCGTGCGGGAGATCCAGCACATCTTTAATCTGACCGTGGATGGCATCATTGGAAAGTCCACCTGGTATATGATGGTGCATCTATACACCGGGATTCTCCGGTTATCGGAACTGGTCAGCCAAGGGCAAACCTATTTTCAGTTAGGATTCACCTATGAGGAAGCCATCTATTACGGCCAGCAGGGAGAAGCCGTCTCCTTGCTGCAATACCTTTTGTCCATTCTCTCTGAGTTTTACCTTACCATTCCCTTTCTCACCATCGACGGCATCTTCGGAGACGAAACCTTAGCCGCAGTCAAGGCCCTCCAGCAGGATGCCGGCCTGGAGCAGACCGGTGTGGTCAATGAGGCCACTTGGAACGTCATCGTGGACCGCTTTCTGGGCATTGACCAAACCGTCCTCAGTAACCCCGACTTCTTCCCCTACCAGAGCCCCTCCGGGGAGACCGTGGAACCGGAGACCTTGCAGGAATACCTTGCCACCACCCCGGGACAGTTCCCCGGCTTTCCCCTGGTGCTGGGCTCCACAGACAGCGACCAAGAAAGGAGCAACCCATGACCCTCACCCCCTCTCCCGCCTTTCTCCGCGGGCCTGTGAGTACGTTGCAGGAGATGCTCCGCACCATCTCCCATGTGGACCGTGCCATTCCCTTTCTCCGCCCCACGGGCATCTTTGACGAAGACACCCTAGCCGCGGTGATGACCTTCCAAAAAGTCCATGGCCGCCCGGTCACTGGCGTCGTGGACCAGCAAAACTGGAATGCCATTCACACGGCCTATCTCCAAGCGGCCCAACAGCTGACCCCGCCCCGCCCTGTGACCCTGTTTTCCCAGGGGGCTGCGCCCATTCATCCGGGCCAGCGCCACGCCTCCCTGGTCCATGTGCAGGGGATGTTTCGCGCCCTGGCCCAAGTGCTGGACGAGGTCATCCCCACCCCGTCCACGGGCGTGCTGGACCAGGACAGCACCGCCAACCTCCGTTGGGTACAGCGCCACGCCAACCTCCCCCAAACCGGGATCTTGGATGGGAATACCTGGGAGACCCTCGTGCGGCTGTTTGAGACCTTCGTGACCCAAACGCCCCAGCAGGTGATTTCCGGCAGCGGATAAGGGAGGGTTCCCGCCCCCGATGGGGGCGGGAACCGCCAGCCCCATTGACCTGGGCCCCCATCCATAGTATACTAGGGAACACTTTCATCCCATCGCAACGAACCGTTTCCCAGGAGGCACGATACAACATGCAGGTATGGCAAAAAAGGGGCAATGCAACCACCATCTTAGAGGCAATCCTAGCCCGGGCAGAGGCCAGCGAGGGGGAACTTCTCTCCCCCTGCCCTGTCCCCCCCGAGGCAATCGACGGGATTCCTGCCGCAGCCGATCTCATCGTCCGCTGCGCCCTTCAAGGGGACATGCCCGTGGTCATCGTCGGCGACTATGACGCAGACGGCGTCACCGCCACTGCCATCCTGGTAAAACTGCTCCACCATTTCGGCGTCTCTCCCCGGGCCATCATCCCCCGCCGTTTTACCAACGGCTACGGAATCACCCACTCCCTGGTGGAGGGCATCTCCCACTCCCTCCTTATCACCGTGGACAACGGCATTGCCGCTGTGGAGCCCATCCAGGCTGCCAAGGCGGCGGGGAATGTGGTGTTGATCCTAGACCACCATCTGCCCCAGGCAGAGATTCCCCCCGCCGACGTCATCGTGGACCCCCACCTGCATCCGGAACGAAACGGGTATGAGCACTATTGCGGCGCCGGGCTGGCCTATAAACTGGCCGAGTACCTGTGCCGAGAGGAGTCTTCCCAGGAGAAAAAGGATCTCTTTTTCGACCTGCTGGTGCTGGCCTGCCTGGGTACCTTGGCCGATGTGATGCCCCTCACAGGGGACAACCGGCGGTTGGTCATGTCGGGGCTGGCCGTCATCAACCGGGACAGTTGGTACCGCCAGCTCTCCCCTGGCCTCAAGTCTGTGCTGGACCTGTCCCCCCGCCCCTATACAGAGGACACCATCAAGTTCCAAACGGCCCCCATCCTCAACGCCACAGGCCGGCTGTTTGACGCGGGAAGCGCATCGGTACTCAAAGCACTCATCACCACAGAGCCTGCTGCCGCAGCTGGTTACGCCGCCAAGATGAAGGCCATCAACCAGCGCCGGAAAGACTTGGTGGCCCAGTGGCTGGCGGCGGTGGAGGAAGCCGCCGCCGGGCAGGAGGAGGCGCCCATTCTTTTGGTCCGATGCCAGGGAATCCCGGAGGGGATTGTGGGCATCGTCGCCGGAAAGCTCAGCGAGGCCCACCAACGCCCTGCCTTCGTCTTCTCCGACATTGCCAGTGCCCCTGGCCTGCTCCGGGGATCTGGCCGGACCTATGGGGACTTTGACCTCTCCCCCCTGATCCCTGTGGTCACGCCCTTCGCGGAAAGTGCCGGCGGCCACGCCGGGGCGGCCGGCATCACCGTCTCTGAGGGGCAGTACGGCCCCATGGGGCAGGCCATCACCCAGTGGGCCCAGGACAACCGCCCCCCAGCCGCCGATGACACGCTGTACTACGATTTGGATGTCACCGAGGCTGACCTGCCCGCCGTCCTTTCGGTGCTCAAAGCCCACGCCCCGTACGGTCCCGGCGCAGAAAAGCCGGTGCTGGCCCTGCGGGGCCTCCGCCTCCAAACCCGAGGGGGACAGTGCTATCGCCTCATGGGGAAGGGGCACGAGCATTTGAAACTCTTCGGCCAAGTCTCTGACGCAGTGGGGTTTGACCTCACCGCCGCTTACCTGGACCTGGGCTGCCCGGGCACCGTGGATCTGCTGGGTGTGGTGGAGGAGAACCAGTTCCTGGGGAAAACCTCCCTCCAATTTCAGTTCCATGCCATTCGTCCCTGCGTGGAAGCCACCCAGCCGCTGCTGCCGGAGGAGCCGCTGCTGGCCCAAGTATGAAAACCACTGCCAAAACAGAAACACCGTGCAGAGCCTCCTATGGGGTTCCGCACGGTGTTTTCTTTGCTGGGTGCGCCGCGATCAAGCGGAGCTTTTGCGCCCGGGTCAGCTGCTTGATCGCCCACTCCCGGCGCATGGCTTCCTCCTTGGTGGCAAACCGCTCTTGGTAGACCAGCACCACCGGGCGGCGGGAGCGGGTATACTTCGCGCCGGTTCCTGCGTTGTGGGCCAGCAGACGGTTGGTCAAGTCATTGGTCCAGCCGGTGTACAAGGTCCCGTCCCGGCATTTCACAATATATGTATAATTTTCTGCCACGGGCCCCCCTTGCCTCCTTGAAAAAAATGTTGTAAACTAAGCTACAAAAGAATCAAATCAGGAAGAAATCCCTTCTGGCCCCAGTGCCTGGACTTTTTTCCACCGCCAGTATATCCCATCCCCCACCCGAAGGCAAGGAAAACTCTTTTCCCCGCCAGTCTTGGGAGAACCGCGAGAGGAGCACCCCCTGTGAAGAATCATTATACCAAAGAACTGCTCATCACCTCCACCTATTCCGACCGCTTTTGTGAGCTGGGCCTGACCCAGGCCACCCTCCTGCTCCAGGACGCCATGACGGAGCTCTTCTATACCTACCAGTGTGACGCCATTCGCCTGTCCCAGTCCCACCAGGTGATTTGGGCGGTGGCCCGCACCAAGCTGCGGTATGACGGCCCCATCCGGTGGATGGACCGGGTAAAACTCACCGCCTTCCCGGTGAAGGTCTCTCCGGTGGCCATCCATCTCAACCTCTTGCTGGAGGGAATGGACGGCACGCCCCTCCTCCGCGCCCGGCAAGAGACCTGCGCCATCGACGTCACCACCCACGCCCTTCGAAAGACGGACACCACCCCCTTCCCCCGGGACCTGACCTGGCCGACCCCAGTGTTTACTGACCCCTTCTGCCGCACCAAGCTGAAGTTGGGGGAAGAGGACCTGGCCCTTCGCCACCAGGTCCGCACCTCTGACACTGATATGAACCAGCATATGAACAACACGGACTACGTCCGCTTGATCCTGGACACCCGCCCCTCCTCCTTCTGGAACACCCACCGCATCCGGGATTTTGACGTCCACTACGTCAGCGAAGCTGTGGAAGGGGAGGAACTGCAGGTCTATTGCCAGGAGACCAGCGAGCAGTTGGCTGTACAAATCAAACGGGGAGAGACCTCCCTGGTCAAGGCATTCCTCCAGCTGGAGCCCAGGAGCCTCCAAGGGTGAAGCGCACCCTTCTCCTGGAGGGGCGGACCATCCCCTACGAGCTGACCCAGAAGCCCGTGAAAAACATCAACATCCGGGTCCATGCCGATGGGTCTGTGAGGGTTTCCGCAGGGCCGTGGGTCTCCCCGGAGGCGGTAGACGCAGCGCTCCGCCAGCGTTCTGCCTTTCTCCTTCGGGCGCTGGACCAGTTCGCCGCCCAAGCCCCCCTGCGTCCGAAGGCCCACACCTACGGTCCAGGGGAAATGGTCTACCTGTTGGGCAAGCCCTATCCCCTCCGCCTTCAGCCAGGCCCTAAGGTTGAGGTTCGGCAGACGCCCTCTCACCTTCTCCTCACGTTGCCGGATCCTGAGGATCCGCAGCGCCGGGTGCAGGCTATGGAGGCCTTTCTGAAACAGACCTGCCTTACCGTTACCACGCAGCTGTGCCGCCAATACCAGCCCCAACTGGCCCCCTTTGGGGTGCCAATGCCAGAGATTCGCGTGCGGTCCATGACCTCCCGCTGGGGCAGCTGCTCCCCCGCCAAAGGGCGGGTGACCTTTGCCCGGCAACTGGTGGAGGCCCCTTTTGACTGCGTCGCCTATGTGGTCTGCCATGAGTTGGTCCATTTTGTCCACCCCAACCATTCCAAGGCCTTTTACGCCTGCCTGGCACATATTTTCCCGGACTGGAAGGCCCAGCGGCAGCGGTTAAATTCCTACAGCTATCGCCAGGATCCTCATCCCTAACACAGTTTCCTCACAGCACAGCGTCAAACGCTGTGCTGTTTTGCCAAAAAGCGGGGAAGAGGACCCCCTACTTCCTGTTGCATTTTCTTAGAAAATCCAGTACACTAAGGGCAGAGGCTTCCAGATACCTTCTGGACAAGCCTGGAAATGACTCCAACACGGGAGGAACGAGAGATGAAACAACCCATGAAAAAACTGCTGTCCCTGGTCCTGGCCTCGTCCATGGTCCTGGGGATGGCCACCACTGCGCAAGCTGCCTTTCAAGATTTCACCGATGTGAAAGGCCACTGGGCGGAAGCCACCCTGCAGCAGGCCTATGAAGACGGCATTCTGCAAGGCAGCAGTACCACCACCATGGCCCCCAACAGCAGCCTCACCACCGCCCAGGCAGTGACCATCCTCTGCCGGGTGCTCCACGTCACCGGCCAAGGGGACACCTCCGGCTTTCCCATCCCCGAAGGGGCCTGGTATGCCCAAGACGTTGCCAAGGCCGTCTACGCCGGTCTGCTGGACCAGCGCTTCGCCGACACGCTGGACCAGCCCATCCCCCGGGGAGAGGCCTTCCTCCTCTTCGCCCGGGCCTTTCAGTTGATGCCCACCCAACCGGACCTCTCCGTGCTGGACCAGTTCCCAGACACCAAGTATCTCACCGGGGACACCGCCGAGGCGGCCGCCGCCCTGGTGGAGGCCGGCTTGGTCACCGGCAGTGAGGGCGAGCTCCAAATGGACCGTCCCCTCACCCGGGCAGAGTTTGTCACCATTCTCTACCGCCTGGCAGACCAGTACCTCCCCGCCAGCAGCTACACCGGCCAGACAGACACCGGCGCCGTCCTATCTGGGGACACTGCCCTGGCTGACCTGACCGCCGGGGATCTGTGGCTGGACCACAGCGTCTCCCAGATCCAGTTGACCAACGTCACCGCCGGTACGGTCACGGTGCGCTCGGATGTACTGGAGGGCCTGTCCCTGGAGGGCACCGGCCACTTGGACCGGCTGGTGCTGGCAGCCCGGTCTGGGGACGTGACCCTGTCCCTGCCGGAAACCTACACCTTAGGCACCCTGGTGGTGGGAGACGGCACCGGAACCGTAGACTTTACCGGCACCGCCGATGCTCTGGAGGTCACCGGCAGCGGCCGTACCATCACGGTAAACAGTTCCCTGGACTCTCTGGTGGTCTCTGGCAGCGACAATCAAATCACGGTGTCCCGTGGATGCACCGTTGACCAGATCACCATTCTCGGCACTGACAACACCCTTCGGATGAATGGCCAGGCAGATGCCCTCCTGCTGGCCGGGCGGGACAATACCGTCAGCGGCAGCGGCCGGGTTACAGAGGTCACCTTGGAGACCCGGTATTACACCCTCACCGTCCCCAAAAACCGCCTGGTCCGTTGGGAGAACTATGATATCCACAACGTCTCCATTGACCTGGGTGTCCCAGAGCACCTGGACGCCGGAGAGACCTTGGCCGCCACCGCCCATCTGAACTTCTCCGAGGCCGACGTGGGCAAGTGGTGCACCGGCACCTGGTACCTCAACGGGGAGGCCATGGAGGAAACCACTCTCATTCTGGGGGAGGACACGGAAACCGTCTCCGCCTTCGTCCCCAACTACACCCACGACCTGGACTTGGACGCTACGGTGGAGTTTGTCCTCACCTACACCAACCATGACGGAGACGACTTCTCCCAAAAAGCCTCTGCCCCCATTCAGTTGGAGACCTTTGAGGACTTGGGGCTGGCAGATGCAGAGATCACAGTCTCCCTGCCCAAGGTTCTGGCCGCCGGGGAGACGTTGACCGCCACCGCCACCGTGGACACCCCAGAGTCTGGTCAGGTGTGTACCGGCACCTGGTATGTGGATGGCCAGGAGGTCGCCTCCGAGCCCCTGACCCTGGGAGAAGGGCCCGCCACCCTCTCCTATCAGTATGACTACTACTATGGGATGCCAGAGACCAGCACCGTCTCCTATCGTCTGACCTATACCACCCAGGACGGACGGGAACAGGAAGTTTCCGGGGAAAACCAACTCACCTTGGAAAACTTCCCGGACAATGGCATCGCCCACGCCACCGCCACCCTTCAATGCGCCGATCCCCTGCCGGCGGGGGAGGCCTTGATCGTCACCGCCAAGGTGGAGTATCCTGAGGCAGGCAAGGCCTGCACGGCCTACTGGTACATAGACGGGAAATTGGTGGACACCCAAGACATTGTCCTGGGCACGGATGTCCCCAAGCTCACCCATGCCTACACCTACACCGAGGACATGGCCCTCTCCTCCCAGATTCAGTTCGTTCTCACCTACACCACAGAGGATGGCCGCGACCAGCGGGTCACCGCGGAGCGCACCATCACCCTGGAAAACTACGATTACCTCTACTACCATGGGATCACCGAGGAGGAACTCCTCAACATGGTCACCAGCCAGTACGCCGGGAACTACACCCTGGCCTGGGCCCAAAACCATGACTACCCAGAGGAAATCAAAACCGCTTGGGTGAACCTGAAAGGGTATCAGAGCAATTCCAAGTACCTGGTCTGGGTCAACCTCACCTACCAGCGGGTGAATATCTTTGAAGGGTCACAGGGGCACTGGAAACTCATCCGCACCTGCCTGTGCGGCTCCGGTACCAACGCCACCCCCACCATTCGCGGGGTGTTCACCACCTCCTACAAGCAGACCGCTTGGGACTATGGTTCCTACTACTGCGGCCCCATTGTTCGGTTCTACGGCACCTCTGGGTATGCCTTCCACTCCCGCCTGCAGTACTGGCCTATGAACTCCGACCGGTACTACGATGCCCGAATCGGCTTCCCCGTGAGCCACGGCTGTCTGCGGATGTACAACGACGACATCTGGTGGATGTACAACAACATCCCCAATGGGACCACGGTGGTGGTGCATTAAACGCAGAGTTCGTTTCCTAACATATGCAAAGAAATGCTCCCGTGCTTGTTTGCACGGGAGCATTTCTATCGATTTCTATTATACGGGATCCCATCGAGGAAAGAGGCCGCAGCCTTTACCGCTTCCCACCCTTGGTGTCACAGTACAGACAGCGGTACACCCCGTGCTCCCGGTCGGTGAGACGGAAGATGTGGGGCAGTTCCTGCTCGATGGAGGTGATGCACCGGGGATTCTTGCACCGGATGACCCCGGTGATGGTCTCCGGCAGGTGGGGATGGATCTTCTCCATCCGCTCTCCCCCCCGGATGATGTTCACGGTGATGTGGGGATCAATGTATCCCAGCATCTCATAGTTGAGGTCGATGACCTCGTTGATCTTCAGGATGTCCTTCTTGCCGTACTTGCCGCTGGAGGCGTTCTTGATGACAGCCACCTCGCACTCCAGCTTGTCCAGCCCCAGGTCCCGGTACAGGTCCATGGCCCGACCGGCGGGGATATGGTCGATGACAATGCCGTCTACAATGGTTCCAATGATCATCTCACTCCACCTCCAACAGTTTCAGGATGAGGGCCATGCGAATGAACTTGCCGCAGAGCACCTGACGGAAGTAGCAGGCCCGGGGATCGTCGTCAATGGCAATGGAAATCTCGTTCACCCGAGGCAGGGGGTGGAGGATGGCCAGATCCCACTTGGCGGTGCGCAGCTTGTCCGGGGTGAGGATATAGCTGTCCTTCAAACGGACATAGTCATCCTCGTTGAAGAAACGCTCCCGCTGCACCCGGGTCATGTAGAGGATGTCCAGCTGGGGCATGGCCTCCTCCAGGGACGTGGTCTCCATATATTCAATCCCCTGCTTTTCCAAGAGGTCGGTGCGCACGCTTTCGGGCACCCGAAGCTCCTCCGGGGAGATCAGGACGAAGCGGACATTCTTGTACCGGGACATGGCCCCGATGAGGGAGTGGACCGTCCGGCCAAACTTCAGGTCCCCGCAGCAACCCACCACCAGGGAGTCCAGCCGCCCCTTCTCCCGCTTGATGGTCAGCAGGTCGGTGAGGGTCTGGGTGGGATGGTGGTGGCCCCCGTCCCCGGCGTTGATCACTGGCACCGTAGCCTTCATGGAGGCCACCAGGGGGGCGCCCTCCTTGGGATGGCGCATGGCGATGATATCGGCAAAGCAGCTCACCGTCCGGGCAGTGTCGGCCACGCTCTCCCCCTTGGTGGCAGAGGAGCTCTGGGCCTCGTGAAAGCCCAGCACCTGGCCGCCCAGTTCGTACATGGCCGATTCAAAACTCAACCGGGTACGGGTGGAGGGCTCATAGAAGAGGGTTGCCAGCTTTTTATAGCGGCACTTCTCCCGGTAGGCCTCCGGATGGGCGATGATGTCCTCTGCTTTTTCAATGAGTTCGTCGATCTCCTCCACGGACAGGTCCGTGATGTCAATCAAATCTCGTTTCATGGACTGACCACTCCTTTCTGACGGTAACGGCACCCAAGGGGCCGAAGGTTCTTCGTGCTTACTTCTGGATCCAGCTCTCGTCCGAGGGGTTGTCCCGGAAGGCCAGCAGGCGCTTCTGGTCCTCGGGGCGGATGTACCCCTCTTCTGCGGCGGCCTGGGCCACGGTATCCAGGTCGGTGAGGCTGAGGTTCTGCACCTTCGCCTCGGCCAGGCGGTCCACACTCTTTTTCATGCCGTAGGTGAAGATGCTGGCGATGCCCAGCACCTGGGCCCCCGCCTGGCGGAGCACATCTACCACTTCCAATACACTGCCGCCGGTGGAGATGAGGTCCTCAATGACCACCACTTTCTGCCCCGGCAGGAGCTTGCCCTCAATCTGGTTCTTCCGGCCATGGTCTTTCGCCCCGGAACGGACGTAACCCATGGGGAGTGCCAGCAGGTGGGCGGTGATGGCCGCGTGGGCAATGCCAGCGGTGCTGGTGCCCATCAGGACCTCTGCCTCGGGGTAGTGCTCCTTGACGATGGCCGCCAGGCCGTTTTCCACATCCAGGCGGACCTGGTGGTCGGAGAGGGTCAGGCGGTTGTCACAGTAGATGGGGCTCTTGATGCCGCTGGCCCAGGTGAAGGGCTCGTCCGGCCGGAGGAACACGGCCTGGATTTTCAGCAGGTCTTTTGCAATCTTCAGTTTCTCGTTCATAGTCTCTGTCTCCTCATCCCACAAATTCTTTCACGCAGCGTGCATAGGCCGCCACCGGATCAGCAGCAGCGGTGATGGGCCGGCCCACCACAATATAGTCCGAGCCGATCTCCTTGGCCTGGGCAGGGGTGGTCACCCGGACCTGGTCCCCCTTCTCCCCGTCGGCAAACCGAATGCCTGGGGTCACGGTGAGGAAGGCCTTTCCGCAGGTGTCGTGGACCTTTCCCGCCTCCATGGGGGAGCACACCACCCCGTCCAGGCCGGCTTTGGCGGCGTTGGCGGCGTAGTGCATCACCGTCTGGTCCATGGGGGCGGAGACCAGCAGCTCCTCCTGCATCCGCTCCTGGCTGGTGGAGGTGAGCTGGGTCACCGCGATCACCAGGGGGCGGGTGCCGTCCGGCCGGGTGACCCCTTCCAGAGCAGCTTCCATCATGGCCCGGGTCCCGGCGGCGTGGAGATTGACCATATCCACATCCAGCTTCGACAGCACCGCCATGGCCTTCTTCACCGTGTTGGGAATGTCATGGAGCTTCAGGTCCAGGAAGATCTGGTGGCCCCGGGCCTTGATGGCCCGGACGATCTCCGGCCCCTCGGCATAGAAGAGCTCCATGCCGATCTTCACATAGGGTTTCTTCCCGGAAAACTGGTCCAGGAAGGCCAAGGTCTCCTCCTTGCTGCTAAAGTCGCAGGCGATGATTACATCTTTTCCCATCCGTGGGCACCTCCAATGAGTTCGTTGATATCTTGGACCCCCAGCCGCTCCAGCAGGCTGGGCAGGGTTTGCACAATTTCCTGGCAGGCATAAGGGTTGACCAGGTTGGCCGCCCCCACCTGCACCGCAGTGGCGCCAGCCAGCATCATCTCCACCACGTCCTCGGCGGTCTGCACCCCACCCATTCCGATGATGGGCAGGTCCACCGCTTCATACACCTGCCACACCATCCGCAGGGCCACCGGGAAGATGGCGGGGCCAGAGAGGCCGCCGGTGGTGTTGGCCAGGATGGGGGCGCGCTTTTTCAGATCAATCCGCATCCCCATAAGGGTGTTGATGAGGCTCAATCCATCGGCCCCCCCCTCTTGACAGGCTTTGGCGATGGAGACAATGTCGGTGACGTTGGGGGAGAGTTTGAGATAGACCGGCTTTTTGCACACGGCCTTTACCGCCCGGGTCACGTCATAGACCATGTTGGGATCGGTGCCGAAGCTCATGCCTCCGTGGTGGACGTTGGGGCAGCTGACGTTGACCTCGATCAGGTCCGTATGGGGCGAGGCGTCCGCCTTGGCGCAGCATTCCACATACTCATCCAGCGAAAAGCCGCTGATGTTGGCCAGGATGGGTTTGTGGTAAACCTCCCGCAGCCTGGGCAGCTCCTCCGCCACCACCTTGTCGATCCCGGGGTTCTGGAGGCCCACTGCGTTGAGCATGCCCCCGGGGGTCTCAGCGATACGAGGGGTGGGGTTGCCGAAGCGTGGCTCCCGGGTGGTCCCCTTGACGCTGATGGCCCCCAGGCAGTTGATGTCATACCACTGGGCAAATTCGTAGCCGAAGCCAAAGGTCCCGCTGGCGGGGATGACGGGGTTGTCCAATCTCACCCCGCTGAGCTGTACCGCTGTGTTTACCATAGGATCTCCTCCCTTTCCAGCACGGGGCCTTCCCGGCAGATGCGCTTGTGGCCGTACTTGGTCTCACAGGTGCAGCCCATGCAGGCGCCGAAGCCGCAGCCCATCCGCTCCTCAAAACTAAACTGGCCGGAGGTCACTGCCGCTCCATCCACCGCCCGGAGCATGGGCTCTGGGCCACAGGTGTAGAGGTAGGTGTACCCCTCCTTCGGCATGGCGTCGGTGACAAAGCCAGGAACGCCATAGGAACCGTCCGCCGTGGTCACGGTCACCGGCACGCCCAGCGCCTGGAAGTCCTCTTCCAAAAACTTCTCCGTGCGGGTGTTGAAGCCCAGGATGGCTTGGGGCTGCTTCCCCTGGACCAGCAGGGCCTTGGCCAGGGCATACAGGGGGGGCACCCCCGCACCACCTCCGATGAGGAGGGGCCGCGCCCCGGACTTGGTCAGGTCATAGCCGTTGCCCAGGCCGGTGAGCAGATCCAGCGTTTCCCCCGGAGCCATTTGGGCCATCTGGGCGGTCCCCTGCCCCACCACCTTATAAATGAGGGTCAGGGTGGTTTCATCCCAGTCGCAGACCGAGATGGGGCGGCGGAGAAACTTCCCCGCCAGGGCAATGTTGACAAACTGCCCCGGGGCGGTGATGGCACCCGTATCCCCCGCCAGCACCATCCGATGGGTGGCGGGCGCCAGTTCCTGGTTGGTCTGAATGGTAAAAAGTCCTCTTTTCATCCCTGGTCCCCTCCTTTCGCCTGCCATGCAATGGTTCCGCCGGAGAGGGTCAGCAGGCACTTGCCATAGACCGTCTGGCCGGTAAAGGGCGAGCTCTTCCCCTGGGAGAGGAAGTCCTCCGGACGGATGGTGTAGCAGGCGTCCAGGTCAAAGACCGTGAGGTCCGCCGGCGCGCCCACCTCCAGGCCGCCGCCCAGGCCGAAGCGCTTGGCAGGGTTGGTGTGCATGAGATCCACCAGCTGGGCCAAGGTGAGGATCCCAGGGCGCACCAGCTGGGTATAGAGCACGGGGAAGGCGGTCTCCAGCCCGACGATGCCGTTGAGGCTCTTCTCCAAACCGCCGGCCTTTTCCTCCGCGGTGTGGGGCGCGTGGTCGGTGGCCACCATGTCCACCGTCCCGTCCTGGATGCCGGCCAGCAGGGCCTGGCGGTCAGCCTCCGACCGGATGGGGGGATTCATCTTAAACCGCCCATCCTCTTGGAGCATGGTGTCGTTGAACACCAGGTAGTGGGGTGTGGTCTCACAGGTGACGTCCAGCCCCTTGGCCTTGGCCTGGCGGATGAGCTCCACCGACTCCTTGGTGGACACATGGCAGACGTGGTAGGCGCAGCCCGTCTCCTCCACCAGCGCCAGGTCCCGCTCCACCTGCTTCCACTCGCTGGCGGAGGGGTTGCCCCGGTGGCCGTGGGCCCGGGCATAGGCCCCGTCGTGAATGTAGCCGCCGCCCACCAGGCTCTCATCCTCGCAGTGGGCCACGATGAGTTTGCCCAGGGCCTTGGCCCGGCGCATGGCTTGCCTCATGTTCTCGGAGTTCTGGACCCCCCTGCCGTCGTCGGAGAAAGCCACCACATAGGGGGCCAGCCCCTCCAGATCGGCCAGGTCCTTCCCCTGCTCCCCTACGGTGATGGCGCCGTAGGGATAGACATGGACCACGCCGTCCCGCTGAATGAGGTCCAACTGGGGCTGGAGGTGTTCCAGGCTGTCCGGCACCGGTTTCAAGTTGGGCATGGGGCAGACCGCGGTAAACCCTCCGTGGGCTGCCGCCCGGGTCCCGGTGGCGATGGTCTCTTTGCGTGAAAAACCCGGCTCGCGGAGATGAACATGGACATCTACGAAACCGGGAAACAAAGTACCGTTCTTTAATTCAATCACCAAGGCGTCGGCCACCTGGGGAACTTGGGGAGAAAGGGAAACAATACGTCCGTCCTCCACAAGCACAGACAATTTCTGGGTGGTTCCCTTCCGAAACACCGTCATTTGGTTTAGGAGAATCTTCATCTATTCTTTCCTCCCGCAGGGCATTGCGTACAATGCTATTTTTCATATGTTACCAGAGACCAGACGTTCTGTCAATTCTCTATCGGTAAAATTTATCGTTTGACTTTTCTCCCAAACTATTGCACAATGAAAGGGAAAAAATCCCACTTGCCCGCCAACGGAGGAATCTATCTATGCTGAACAAGAAGATCGAATACTTCGTCACCCTGGCCGAGTGCCTCAGCTTTACCCAAGCCGCCGCAGCCCACTCCGTGTCTCAAACTGCCATCAGCCAGTACATCGCTTCCCTGGAAGCCAAGCTGCAGGTGCGGCTGTTCAACCGCAACGCCCATGCTGTCTCCCTCACCGATGCGGGGAAGTTTTTCTACGAACGGGTCACCTTCATGCTCCGGTATGAGAGCGACACGAAAAAACGCCTCATCGCCATTGCGGAACAGTACAGCGGCTATGTGAAGGTGGGCATCGGCATGTATGAGTCCCGCCACACGGAGGATTTCTTCTCCCGCTTTCTGTTGAGCCACCCGGAAATCAAAGTGGACATTTTCCAGTACCCCTATGGTGCCCTCACCGAAAAGCTCAAATCCGGGGAACTGGACGTGATCCTGGCCAACGTCCTATGTGAGAAGGCCTTTGCCAAGGAGGAGATCCTCTCCCGGCCCATGTTTGAGTCCTTCAACTACCTGGTGGCCGACCGCTCCATTGCCGAGAAGTATCCCCCTGGGGACGCGGCGGCCATGCTTCGGGGAGAGTGCCTCATCACCAACTGCGAAGATACCGGCCCCAACTCCATGGAAATGCTCCGACAAATGCTCCTGCGGGAATTCGGGGTGGTGCCGGAGCGCTTCGCCCAGACCAACAGCACCAACGCCCAGATGCTCATGGTCCGTGCCTGCCACGGCATTGCCATTGTCCCAGATATTGTCCCAGAGGCCCGGGAGGGCAGCCTAGTCCGCATCAAAATGAACATGGGGGAAATGATCCGCTATGACATGGTGCGGCTGGCCTCCAACAGCAGCCCCGCCGCCCAGGCGCTCATGGAATTTACGTAATCTGGATGCTATCGCTTCCTTCCACCATCGAATGTGTCTCAACAGCGTCCTTAGATTCTAGGTCTAGGGGCGCTGTTTTTATGGCGTAGAACAACGCCAAGTTCCTTCCCCTTGACATGGCTTCTCCCTTGCAGTATCCTAATAGTACGAAAATCGTATTATAGGAAGAGAGATGGAATTGCATGGAATCTCCTGGACGCTATGTGGCCCAAGTGTGGCATGAGGTGCTGATGAACAGCGCCACCGCAGAAGACGTGGCCAAGTATGCCCCGTTGGCCGGCCGTTCTCCGGTAGAACTGCGGATCCTTCTCCTGGCAGGCAGTACCCAGGACTTACCCTTAAGTGCCTATGCGGAAGCCCTCCACCTGCCCAAGAGTACCCTCACTAGCATTCTGCAACGCTTGGAACGGCAGGGCTATCTCCACCGTACGCCTCGGGAAACAGACCGGCGCTCCGCCTGCTTGACCCTCACGGAGCAAGGCGTCGCATTCTACCACACCTACCTCGCCTACCAGCAGGACTTGGGAGAACGCATCCTGCACGGTCTGAACCGGGAGGAGCAGCAACAGCTTCTGGCCCTGCTGCAAAAAATTCAGTCTTATATGGTCAGGAGGCCGTAACATGGATCTTACCTTTGACAAAACCGCCCTCACCGGAAACACTGTCCTCCTCACCGGCGCTGGTGGAGGGATTGGCCGGGAAACCGCCCTGGCCTTTGCTGCCCTGGGGGCTTTCGTCCTCCTGACAGATATAGACCGAGCGCGGGGGGAGCAGGCAACTGCCGCCGTCAACCTGCGCTTCCCCCAAGCGGCCCATTTTCTCCACGCAGACCTGTCTGACAAGGAGGCGGTGGCTGCCCTCTGTGAGAAGGTCCTGGCCCAGTACGGCTGCCCCGATATCCTCTTTCACAACGCCGCTGTGGTGGTCACTGGCCAGGTTGGTGCCGTCCCTTTCCAGGCGTGGGAACACAGCTACGCCGTCAACCTGCGGGCCCCCATCCTACTCACCTCCTCGTTCTTGCCCCACATGCGAAAACGGGATCGGGGATGCGTGGTCTTTGTCTCCTCCTCTGGAGCCGCCCCCTACCTCAATGCCTACGAGGTCTTTAAAACCGCCCAAGGGGAGTTTTCCAACGGTCTGGCCGCGGAACTGGAGGGAACCCACATCTACACCTATACCATCGCGCCAGGTCTGGTACGGACCCAAACCGCGGAGGACAGCATCCAGGCGGTGGCGGCCCACATGGGCCTCTCCACAGAGGCCTTCTATCGGGAACAGGCTGCCCACACCCTTTCTCCCCAGGAGGCAGGACAGGGATTTGCCCTGTCTACCCTGAGCGCTTCCACCTACCACGGGCAGGAGATCTCCTCTCTCCAAGCCCTTCACGAGTGCTTGGGGACAGGAAGGGACCGCACCACACCTCCCGCAACAGAGGCGCCTGCCCTTCCCCCTGCCCTGTTGATACGCATTTTTGACACGTTCCAGGCCCAGTACCACGGCTGGCTGCAGCGCAACCTCTTTGAACGGCAATGGGTGCTGCGAGACTTTAAGAAACGAGTGGGGCTTCCGGCAGAGGCCGTGGATAACACCTTGCAAACCGCTCGGAACACCTTAGAACGGGGGGAAAGCCCTACCCTCTCTCCCGCCCTCTTTGCCAAGCTGCAGGCCTATTGGCAGCACCAGTATACTTTGCTTCAGAGCTTTGAAAAGGATCCAGACCAGCGGGAAGCCTATGGCCGGCAGATCCAGGCTTGGATTGCCGATCTCCAGCAGCTGCTGGACCTGCTTTGACCCTACCAGGACAAGCGTTCGCCAGCAGATCCCCGGTCGGGCCAAATCGTTTCCCCCAAAATCGCCCAGTTCTGGGCAAAGGGCCGCAACAGGTTCCAATAGGCCACGCCCCCCAGCTTCCACTCCAGGGCCAGGCGCAGCTTCGCCTGCACGCTGCGGGCATCCTCAAACCAAACCCGATGGGCCTCCCCCTCCTTGGTGTAGGAAAAGGTGGGGGTCTGGGCCGTCTCGTCAAAGGAAATCTCCGCCCCCACTTGGGCGGCCAAGCGCACCGCCTCCTGGTTGCCCAGGGTGACGGCCCGGCGGCCGGGGGTATGGGGCAGCGTCCAATCGTAGCCGTAGTTGGGGATGCCCAGCTGTATCTTTCCCGGCGGGATCTCCGTCACGGCATAGCGCACCACCTGCGCCACCTGGGGAAGGGGCGCCACCGCCATGGGCAGGCCGTAGGCATACCCCCACTCGTACGTCATCAAGAGTACGGAGTCTGCAATGGTTCCCACGGCGCCGTAATCGTGGCCCTCGTAAAGAAGCCCCTCCTGGTCCGGATGGGTCTTGGGGGCCAGATCTACGTGAAGCGACAGGCCCACCTGGTGCAGCCGGTCCCTGGCGTTGCCCAGGAAGGCCAGGAAAGCCGCCCGGTCCCCCCGGGCGATGTACTCAAAATCCACGTCCAGACCCTGGTACCCCTTTTCCAATAGGATGGCCACCAGTTCATCCAGCACACGGTCTTGGAGGGCCTGGTCTTGGAACAGTTGGGCCGCCCGCTGGGAAGAAAAGTTGCCGCTCTCATCCATAGAGGTCAGAACCAGCATGGCACCCACACGAAACCGCTGGGCCTCTGCCAACAGGGCACGGTCCTCCGGCACCACCAGGGTGCCATCCCCCTGAAAGCCGTAGGAAAAGACAGAGAGGGTGGTCAAAAACGGCAGGGCCTGCCGCAACACCCCGGGAAGTACATGGGGGTAGGCATACCCACCCACAGAAAGGTGACCCTCCCGCTCCCCTGCCAAGGCTAAGGTCAGCACCTCCCCGGGGGAGAGAGGGTGCCCCTGCGTCAGGGTGGGGTTGTACTGGAGCAGCTGCCGGAGGGGCACCCCCGTCTGTCTGGCAATGCCCCACAGCGTATCCCCTGGCCGGACGGTGTAGGTGGCCGTGGGAACCAGCACCGCCAAGGCCTGCCCCGGTACCAAAGGCTGGTCTGATCCCAAGCCATTGTCGCTGCGCAGCCGGGCCTGGGAGACCCCAAACCGCTGGGCAAGCTGCGGCAAGCGGTCCCCCTGTTGTACCACGTAAATCATCGGATCCCTCCCGGTTTCGTCTTGAGTACCACCATTCTATGAGGAAGATCCAGCTTCCATACCACAAAAGGCGGCAGCACGTTGTGCTGCCGCCTTTTGGCGATACGCTATCTTAACAAGAAGGACAGGTTTTATGGATGCTCCTCCTGTTCCGCAGCCCAAGCCTCCAAGGTACGGTAGTCCAGCTTCCCTCTGGGGGTCAGGGGCAGTTCTGCCGGGAAGTGATAAGCCGCTGGGATCAGGTAGGTGTTCAGGGTCTTCTTGGCCCGGTTCCGGAGAGCCTGCTCCAGTTCCCGGGGATCGGTCCCCTGGCGGGGCACCACATAGGCCACGGGAACCGTCTCGCCCTCTCGGTTCTTCCCCCCCACCACGGCACAGGCTGTGACCTGTGGGTCCTCCAAAAAGCAGTTTTCAATCACCGAGGGAAAAATTTTAAAGCCGTTGCGGGAGAGCATCCGCTTCTTTCGCCCGGTCACCACCACCCGGCCGTCGGCCGTGATGTGACCCAGGTCCTTGGTCCATACCCAGAGGGTGCCATCGGGACCAGGTTTCAGCACTTGGTGGTCGGCCTCTGGCCGGCGGTAGTAGCCATTCATCACCGCCTGGCTTTGGATCAGGAGTTCTCCCTGCACCTCTGGGGGGCAGAGGACCCCAGTCTCCGGGTCCACCGCCACCACGCGGCAGCCGGGCAGCGGGCGGCCTACGTCGCCGTCCTCCCAAGACCCGTAACTCACGCACATGATTCCCCCGTCCTCGGACATGCCGTACTCCTTGATGAGCCGGGAGGAACAGCCCCGCTGGGCCAGGAAGGCATTGATCCGCCGTTCCAGTTCCGCCGGGAGCACATCTCCCCCGCACCGGGGCACCTTCAGGAAGGAGAGGTCCGCCTCCGCCGCCCAGGCATCCTGCAGGAGAAACTGCCAGTAGGCTGTGGTGCCGCAGACCTGCTCTGGCCGGTAACGGCGCAGCATTTCGCCCAGGTCATGGGGACGGAACATGGGACAGAGAATCACCCCCATCCCCAAAGAGAGCGGGGTGTGGAGGCATTGGCTCAGGCCAAACACGGCAAAGAGCGGGAGGAGTACCAGGGCAAAGCCCCCTCTGCCATACTCCGTCTCTGCTCGGGTATAGTACTCCAGCGCCCAGGCAAAGGACCGCCGGGAGAGCACCACACCTTTGGCCGGTCCCGTGGTGCCCCCGGTGTAGGTGATGGCCACCGGCTCTTCCCATCGGTCTGCCTCCGGCGGCACTTGGGCAGGGGGGCGGAGAAAGTCCGCCCAGGACAGGCAGTCCGGACCTGCCCCCTGCTGCCAGGTGCTGAGATGGAGCTTTCCCTCCAGTTCCGGGGCCACGTAGGGGGCCAGGGGCAGCACCACGAAGTGCTGGGTAGGGGCCTTCCCCCGGTGATGGTAGACCTTGGAAAAGGCCACCTCCAGCACCAGGGCCACCCGGGAACCTGCCTGGGTGAGGTACTCCTCCACCTCGGCAGGGCTCACCTTCATATCCACCCAGTTGGCCACTGCACCGATCCGGTCAATGGCGTAAAAGGCCATCACTGCCTCGGGGGTGTTGAGGGAGAACAGAGTCACCAGTTCTCCCGGACCCACCCCTAGGGCACGGAGGCCCGCCTCCGCCTGTAAGATCCCCTGGAAGAGCGCGCCATAGGACAAGGACTTGTCCCCACAACGGAGGACGATGTCCTCTTCCCGGCCCTGAACAGCCTGCCATAGAGTCTCGTAGAGGGCCTGCGGCTTCACAGGAGGGTGAGCTTGGGGCCGCCATCGGGGTTCCGGTCGTTGCCGGGGCCGCCCTTATTGACTGTGATGTTATCCGGGTTGATGGGGACCTTCCGCAGCATCAGGCCGGGCACCCCAGAGGCCGCCGCCAAGCTGGCGCACTGAGACTGCATGAAGGGGAAGAGCTGGTCATAGACCTCCCCATGGACCTGGCGCTTGACCTCATCGGTGGTGGCGCCGGTGCAGTTGAAAATGCCCACCAGCACCACGGTCATGGTGAACTTGCCCCCGGCAAATTCCTTGTCCCGCAGGGTCTGCTGGAGTTTGCCCACGCAGCGGCTGCCGTCGGACATGAAGCTGACGTTCAGAGAGAAGGAGCTGTCCAACTGGATCTGCCCGGACTGCTCCAATTTATTGATCAGGTGAATTTCCTGCACTTTTTGAGACATCAAAGTTGCGTTTGCCATAGGAAACAATCCCTTCTTTCATAAAGTGATACCCTTATTATATACAGCCCGGCCGGGAAAGTCCAGGGCTTTCTCACCGGCGGGGAAACCCCGCAATGCCCTTCTGGAGCCGCATCTGCAGCTGATGAACGTGGAAGGGATCGCACACCCCCGGATGGATTTGAACTGTAAGGGGCAGGACCCGCGCCTCCCCTTGGGAAACCCACTTTCCCAGCGTAAAAATGGGAAGCAGATAAGGGCGCTCTGTGGTGGCCGCCAAGTGAAACGCCGAAAAAGACATCCAGGGCACCATGGAGACATCGAAGGTATTCTCCGGACGGACGCCCTGGGGCATCCATGCCGGGGAAGCCCCATAGGCCGCCACATCGCGCTGATAGGCTGCCCGGAAGACCTGGTAATCCGGATGAAAGAGCGTCCAGAGCACCGAAAAGGTCTTCTCTTGGGGGTGAAACACCGTGTAGGCCGGGTCCATATGGTCGTAAATCCCCAACCCCTCCGGCGTTGCCACAGTGCGGAACGCCTCCATCTCGTTCACGCCCTGGGTCAGCAGCCAGAGAAGGGCGGGATAGAGAGGTTCCCCCGCCAGTGGCGTAACGTCTAGGGGAACCGTTACCGCAAAGGGGCCTTGCCCGGTCTTTTGTACCCACTCGTAATGGGCCCTGCGGGGCCATCGCGTCCTGTCAATGGGGACCAGTCCCATGGAATCCCTCCCTTCCTTTGCTCTCTGCTCTACATCCTCATTCTACCACACTGCCCCAACAAAGGCCAACGGGTTTCCCCATTTGGAATATTTTTGCCAGAGACAGGCACACTAGAAAGACCGTATCAGCAAAGGAGCGAATACTTTGGACAGGAAAAAACTCGGACGGCAGACCGTCCGCTTTGCCTCTCCCCCTTCCATCGCCGGCTTTGGCAACGCCGTCGGCCAAAAGGAACGGGACGGCCCCCTAGGCCCCTACTTTGACCTGGCCGGGGAAGACGACACCTTCTCCCAACCCAGCTGGGAAAAGGCAGAGACCGCCATGCAGAAACAGGCCCTGGCGTTTGCCCTAGAACGGGCCGGGATCACTGCGGACCAATTGGACTATGTCTTTGCCGGGGATCTCCTCAACCAGTGCATCGCCACCTCCTACTCTCTCCGGGCCCAAAACGCCCCCTTCTTTGGGCTGTATGGGGCCTGCTCCACCATGGCGGAAGGCCTCTCCCTGGCCGCCATGCTGATTGACGGCGGGTTTGCCGCCTATGCCGCAGCCATGACCTCCTCCCACTTCTGTTCTGCAGAGCGGCAGTACCGGAACCCCCTGGAGTACGGGGGGCAAAAGCCGCCCACCGCCCAGTGGACTGCCACCGGTGCCGGGGCTGTCATTCTCTCTTCCAGCGGGAAGGGTCCCTATGTCACCCATGTCACCACGGGGAAGGTCATCGACAAGGGCATCACCGATGCCAACAATATGGGCGCTGCCATGGCTCCGGCCGCGTACTCCACCCTCCGTGCCCACTTTGAGGAGACGGGGCGGGCGCCGGATTTCTACGATCTCATTGTCACCGGCGACCTGGGCAGCCTGGGGAAAGGCATCGTTCTCGACTTCTTCCGGCAGGATGGTGTGTCCCTGGGGCCTTGCTACGACGACTGCGGGGTGCTCCTCTTTGACCCCAAACGCCAGGATGTGCACGCCGGCGGATCGGGCTGCGGGTGCAGTGCTGTGGTGCTCACAGGGTACCTGCTGCGCGCCCTGCAAGCCGGGACATGCCACAACCTTCTCTTCTGCGGTACCGGGGCCCTTCACTCCCCCACGGCCACCATGCAGGGGGAGAGCATCCCGGGGATCTGCCACGCCGTGGCCATCGCCAGCACAAAAGGAGGCAAACCATGAGCAGTCCGGAAACCTATCTGGCCGCCTTCCTCTGCGGCGGCCTGCTCTGCCTGGTGGGGCAGATTCTCATTGACAAGACCCGGCTCACCCCGGCCAGAATCCTGGTGCTGTATGTGGTGGTAGGGGTTGTTTTGGGCGCAGTCGGCCTGTACCAGCCCCTGGTGGACCGCTGCGGGGCGGGGGCTACGGTCCCCCTGACCGGGTTTGGCTACAACCTGGCCGTAGGGGTGGCCAAAGCCGTGGAGACGGAGGGCGCCCTAGGGATCTTTACCGGCGGCGCCGCCGCCGCTGCCGGGGGGATTGCCGCTGCCGTGTTCTTCGGCAATCTGGTGGCCCTCTTCTTCCGGTCCAAGCCGAAGACCTAACCCCCGTTGCCTTTTCCCCGCCTGCCTGTTATAATGAAAAAAGACAGACAGAGGAGGGATCCCCATGGTGAGTTGGGAAGAATTGGAGAACGCATGCCAACACTGCCGCGCCTGTCCCCTGGCAGAAACCAGGACCAATGTGGTCTTCGGCGTGGGCAGCCGCCAGGCGGACATCCTCTTCATCGGGGAAGGCCCAGGGGAGCAGGAGGACCTTCAGGGGGAACCCTTTGTGGGCCCGGCGGGAAAACTCCTGGACCTGATGCTCTCCCTCATCGACCTGGAGCGGTCCAACGTCTATATTGCCAACATCGTCAAGTGCCGTCCCCCCAAAAACCGAGACCCTCTCAACACCGAGCAGGACGCCTGCATTGGGTATCTGCGGGCCCAAACCGCTCTGCTCCGGCCCAAGATCATCGTCTGCCTAGGCCGAATCGCCGCTATGCGGATCATTGACAAAGACTTCCGCATCACCCGGCAGCACGGCCAGTGGTTCCACCGCGCCGGTGTGGCGATGACCGCAATCTACCACCCCTCTGCCGTCCTGCGGGATCCGTTGAAGGGGCCAGACACCTTCGTAGACCTGAAAAGCATCCAGGCCAAGGTCAAAGAACTCTGCCCGGACAGCCTGACTCCCCTGGTCCGTTAAGGCCCATAGACTACAAAATGTAACGCCCAGTCCTCAGGACATTCTACCCTGAGGACTGGGCGTTGTTGGATTCTAACCGGTGTACCCTCGCTTACAGGCACACATTCTCTGGCCTTCCCGCCAAAAAAGCATCGATATTGTGGAAGACGATCTCCGCCCGGCGGAGCATACTCTCCTCGGTGGCGAAGGCCACATGGGGGGTGAGCACCGCGTTCTTGGCGTGGAGCAAGGGGGTCTCCGGGGGAAGCGGGGGCTCCTGGTCGAACACGTCGATGCCGGCCCCGGCCAGCTGCCCCTGATTCAGCGCCTCGGCCAGAGCCACGTTGTCCACGATGGCGCCCCGGGCCACGTTGATGAGAATGGCAGAGGGCTTCATCATCGCCAGGCGCTGGCGGGAGAACAACCCCTTGGTCTCCCCATTGCTGGGCACGTGGAGGGAGACGATGTCGCTTTGCTGCAGCAGCTCCTCCAGGGAAACATACGTCACACCCAGGCGCTCCACCTCCGGCCGGCGGGTCCGGGAATAGGCAATAACCCGGGCGCCGAAGGCCTGGAACAGCTGCGCTGTGCGCGTGCCAATGGCGCCGGTGCCTACAATCCCCACGGTGCGCCCGGCAATCTCCCGGCCGCGGAAGGGGGTTCCTGCACCGCCGCTGCGGGCGGCCGTCTCACAGGCCGGCAGCTGGCGCAGGCAGGCAATGGTCAGCCCCAGCGCCAGTTCCGCCACGCACTGGGTGGAGTATCCGGCCGCGTTGCATACAGTGACCCCTTTGGCCCGGCAGGCCTCCAGGGCCACATGGTCCACCCCGGTAAAGGCCACGTTGAGCAGCTTTAACTGGGAGGCCCCCTCCACCACCGAGGCGGGATAGGGGGTGTTGGCGAGGATGGCGATATCACTGTCCCCGGTACGGCGGAGGAGCTCCGCCGGGTCTGTGGTCCGCGTCTCGTAACAAACCATGGAATGGCCTTGGGCCTCCAAGCGGGCCTGGTACTGGGCCAGGACTTCTGCCGGAATGCCCAGCGGTTCCAGTAGGACAATCTTCATGGCAGACGCCTCCTTAGAAGGGCAGGTTCATTCCGCCGGTAATCTTCCCCATGCTGGCGCTCATGTCGTCCATGGCTGCGCGAATGGCCTCGTTCACCGCCGCAATGACCATGTCCTGGAGCATCTCCACGTCTTCCGGGTCCACCGCCTCGGGATCAATGGTGAGGGCTTTCAAGGTGTGCTTGCCGTCCACCGTAGCAGAAACCACCCCGCCGCCGGCGGTGGCGGTATACTCCTTTTCCTGCAGCTCCGCCTGGGTCTTCTCCATGTCGGCCTGCATCTTCTGGGCCTGCTTAATCATGTCCATATTCAGGCCGGGCATACCCATGCCCATTCCCTTGCCGCCTTTGCGGCCCATGGGGGGACGTCCATATCCTTTTGCCATTGTTCTTGTACTCCTTTTTCCTTATTTCACCGTAAAGTTCCCAAACTGCTGGCCCAAGGCCAACAGGTCTTCAAAATTGTCCTTCCCTTCCCCTGCTGGAGGCTGCGGGACGGGGTCCGGCCGGCCCACCTTGAACACCACCCGGCGCTTTTGGCCGGTGAAGGCCTCTGCCGCCTGCTCCAGCAAAGCGGGGGTCCCGCCCCGGCTGAGGAAACTCTGGGTGAGCTCCGAATCCGTCCAGAGGGTAAGGGTATGTTCCTCAAAGGTGCCGGTGACCGACTCCGGTTTGTGGAGGAAGGAGGCCACCATGGGGGGCAAGTTCCCCAAACTGGCCAGAAAGCCCTGCCAGGTAGGCCCTCCCTCCGGCTGTACTGGCACACTGGGAGACGGCGCAGGCTGTGGTGGCGCAACGGCCTTCCGGGTGGTTGGCCGGGGCGCCGGTTCCGGCACCGGCGGGGGCACCGGGTCCACTTCCCAGGGAGGGGCATCCTCTGCCTCGTCAAAAACAAAGGGGGCCTCGTCTTCGTCCTCCTCTTCCGCTGCCGGCTGCGGGGCTGGTTTCTCCGCTACCGGTTCTACAGGAGGGGCAGGCGGGACGGCACCCGCTGCCGGGAAGCCCTGGGCTGCCTGGGCCTCCAGACGGCTCAACCGGGACAAAACCCCTTCCGGCGTGTCGGACAAACGGCGGTCACAGAGACGGATGAGGCAGAGCTCCGTGTCCACCCGCCGGCTGGTGCTGCGGTAGAGATCCGCCTGGGCAGCTTGCAGGAGGGTCATCATCTGCACCAACTCTGCCGCCGTGAATTGCTGGGTTAGGGCCCGAAGGGTCTTCTCCTCATACCCGCCGGCCAGCAGGCCGCGGCCCCCATCGGGGGCGGTTTTCCGGAGCAGGAGGTCCCGCACCAGGGAAGCAATCTCCCCCAAAAGGGCCCCCATGTCCTTCCCATCCCGGTAGAGTTCATCCAGGATGGTCAGGGCGCCTGTGGTGTCCTCCCGGGCCACGCAGTCCAAAAGCTGTGCCGTGCGCCGGTTGCCGGTGAGGCCCAGCACCTCCAGCACCACTTCCTCGGTGAGCTCCCCTTCCGCGCCGCTGCACTGGTCCAACAGGGAGAGGCCATCCCGCAGCCCCCCATCGGCCAGCCGGGCCAAGAGGTCTGCCGCCGGAACGGTGAGGGCAATCCCCTCCTCCTTGGCCACATAGGCCAGGCGCCCTGCCAAGGCCCGATGGGAAATCCGTTTAAAGGCAAACTGCTGACAGCGGGATTTGATGGTGGCAGGCACCTTATGCAGCTCCGTGGTGGCCAGGATAAACATCAGGTGGGCCGGCGGTTCCTCCAAAATCTTCAGCAGCGCATTGAAGGCCGCGGTGGAGAGCATATGCACCTCGTCCACGATGTACACGCGCTTGCGGACGGCCGCCGGCGTGTAAGCCGCCTCGTCCCGGAGGGCACGGATCTGGTCCACCCCGTTGTTGGAGGCGGCATCCAGCTCCAACACATCCAGGATGGAGCCGTTTTCAATGCCCTGGCAGGCCGGGCAGACGTTGCACGGGTTGCCATTCATCGGATTCTGGCAGTTCACCGCCCGGGCCAGGATTTTGGCGCAGGTGGTCTTCCCGGTCCCCCGGGTGCCGGTGAACAGGTAGGCGTGGGACAACCGTCCCGTGGCTACCTGGCGTTTCAAGGTCTCCGTGATGTGTTCCTGTCCCACGACCTCGTCAAAGGTACGGGGGCGCCACTTGCGGTAAAGCGCCTGGTACACGAGCCGTTCCTCCTCTCTCAACATAACAACAAAAGTCTGCCCGAACGGTTCGGCGACCGGCAGGACCGCACACCGGCCTTTGAAGACCCCCTCATCCCTGTCTCACTGGCAGCCAGCTCAAAACCGGCAAACCCGCGGCACACGCGGCGTTCTGCTTAGTGCTGCTCGGTTCCCCGCCTGACACGGTTCACAGTGCTGCGTTGCGCAGGACCGATTCCTCATCACCGCTTACCGGCAACTAACGGAACAAGGGGCCTCCGGGGACCGGGATTCATCCCTGCTGTAGCGGATTGCAGGTACAGGGCACCGCTATCTCCCCGACTAGTGCGGCCATGCCCGACGCCGACTGGCATCCGGCAGACTTTGGTTCCTATGATACAACATTTCCCCGGAAGATGCAAGAATTTCAGGGCAAAAATCTTTGCACGCTTCGGAAAAAAGGGCTTTACATTTTTGGAACTTCTGGTATACTATTGTGTTGTCCAGAGCATTCGGGCCTGTAGCTCAGTTGGGAGAGCGTTCGGTTCGCATCCGAGAGGTCAAGGGTTCAAGTCCCTCCAGGTCCACCATACCCCGTGTCCCAAACACGAAAAACAGCAGCCCTCCGTACCGGAGGGCTGCTGTTTCCTTTACTGTAAAGAATCGATCCATTCCTGCACTTCGCGAAAAAAGCGGGAAAGATGAAAGCCATCGGCAACGGCGTGGTGAATGTTCATGGTCAGTGGCATCACCAGCTTGCCCTGCTCCTTCTCATACCGTCCCCAGGTGATCACGGGGGCTAAAAAGGTTCCCTCGTCAAACACATGCACATCGAAATGCTGATACCTCACCCAGGGCAGACAGGATACATCGAAAAAATTCGGTGGCTGATGGGCCAAAATCCCTCGGCGATCCCGGTATTCCACGCGGTCCTGCAGGAAGCGGGCGTGAAACGCAAACAGGTCCTCCGAAAATGGCGTCACCATCTTGGTGAAATTCCCATCCTCTGGGTGGAAATCTGCATAGCTGGGCCAGACGGATGCCCACTGAATCAGCTTTCCCTGGGGATCCCATCCGTATTTAAACTCATCGTGGGCATTGACCACCTTGGACACGCCCCAGATCATCAGGGGGTAGAACTTCATGCCCTGCCGCTTGGCAAAGGCTACCAGCGGCGTCACATCCATCTCCACCGTCAGGCTCATGACAATGCGCATTCTTTGGATGTAAAACTGAAACAGATCCTTTCTGTTCCATACTTCAAACTCGACGTTTCGATATTCCATGGGTATTCTCCTTTGCATTTTTGTGGGAAAACAGAAATGCAAAGCCCTTTGGAACAGGAAAAATATTCTCCATACAAGTCTATCCCATCAGGCCTTGCATGGAGTGTTCACAAGGCCACGCTTCATGGTATCACCTCCCACCAAACATCTCTTAAAAATATAATTCCTCTTGCTTCTGCCTAGCCATTCTCGTTGGCACGGGCTTGCAATGCATTCCGCAGGTCCGCCACGAACCGTGCCTGCTGCTTACGCAGATATCGTTTGACAAAGGGCCGCAGCAGAGGGTTTTTCACGTGCAGCGTCTCTGTAAACTGGATGGCTGTCTCCGCTCCCTTTCCCGAGAACAGACCTACCCAGTGACCGCGCATCCGACGGTTCTCCATATCCAGCTCCCATCGCCGCCCAGGTTCTGCGGCGGTGATGGTAAACAAGGTCTGATCACCCGTCTGCGTGTGTTCCACAAATTGTTCCGCCGAGAGGACCTCTGTCCGGGATAAGTCACTTCGCCAGCTGTAATCCTCTACCCCTGTCACCACGGTCCAAACCTGTTGGACATCCCCTGGCAATACGGCGGTCATGTGAACGGTAACCATCTTCTTCCCCCTTTTGGGCACGCTGTTATCCAGAGCATACCACAGGCAGCCAGAAAAAGAAAGGGCTCGCAGCAAAAAGCGCCCTCCGAGGCCCTGTCTGAGGCCACGGAAGGCGCTGGCAAAACGGCGTTACATCCCGTGTTTCACGCGATCCTGTTCTTCTGCCCGTTTGGCATTGTTGAAGCGGTCTAACGTTCCCACCAGATAGCCGGTGATCCGGCGGATGCGCTGGAAGGGCACAGGGACAAACACAGGCAGGATGCCATACTCATCTGGCTTTCCTGTGCGGCGGATGGAGATTTCTTGGACCGTGCGTCCTTCCTCCTGTTCCATCATGGCGATGGCGGCCCGCACAATCTGTTCGGGAATCTGCTCCGGATTATTGATTTTTACGTCCATTCTGGGTTGCCTCCTGTCTTATGGGTTGCTTTGATTCTATCAGGGATCCTCCCTCGACGCTGTGACAAAGTCACCTGGATGCCTCCCATCCTTTCGATCTTCTTTGGGCGACGGACTGGAAGGGCTCGGTTTCCCGCACTCCCTGTGTTTTGCCCGCTCACTTTGAGAACCAAAATAAAACGCGATGACCACGGAAAAGATGGTCAAAAATTCCTGGCTGGAGACACGCCCTGCCAAGGTAAGGGCCACAAACACCACCGTCAAAAGGATGGTAACAATGCTTTTGACACAGAGCAGATCACGCAACCGCTGACGCCAAGTTACCATAAAGGTTTCCCTCCCTTTCCCCGCGGTATGCTCATTCCTCTGAAATCCTCTCCGTTCTTATCTTGGATAGCAATTGACTTTTCGTCCATACAGACGTACAATAGTGTCAACGCAATCCCCGACTCTACGCGCAAATAGGAAAACCGGAGGTATGGACATGAAGTTTTCTAGCAAAGTAAAGAAGTGCGGTCTGTCCCCTATGCGGAAGTTCCACCCCTACGCAGTCGCAGCGGAAGCCAAGGGCCGCAAGATCTATCATCTGAACATCGGCCAGCCCGACGTGGAGACCCCGCCTCAGTTCTTTGAGGCAGTGCGTAACTTCCAGGCCCCTGTCCTGGAGTACGCCCCTTCCCCTGGGGTACCGGAACTGATCGACGCCATCCAGTCCTATTATGATAAACTGAACATGCACTTTGAAAAGGATGAGATCCTCATCACCACCGGTGGTTCGGAGGCACTGTCCATCGTCTTCCAGTGCATCTTGGACGACGGGGACGAGGTTCTAATCCCCGAGCCCTTCTACCCCAACTACAGCACCATGGTGTACACCACCGGCGCCAGCATCCACCCCATCCCCACCTCTCCGGAAGAGGGATACCGGTATGCCGACCGGGCGAAGATCGAGGCCCAGATCAACGAACACACCCGGGCCATTGTGTGCACCAATCCCGGCAACCCCACCGGCGTGGTCCTCACCCCTGAGGAGCAGCGCCTGATGTGCGACATCGCCAAGGAGCACAACCTCTTCCTCATCGGGGACGAGGCTTACCGGGAGTTCGTCTACGCCGGCGAGCCCCTGCAGTCCTTCGGGGAGTATGCCGATGCTGCGGAAAACATCATCGTCATCGACACCGTCTCCAAGCGGTTCTCCGCCTGCGGCGCCCGAGTGGGCTGCATCCTCAGCCGCAACCATGAGCTGCTGGGCGAGGCCATGAAATACTGCCAGGCCCGCCTCTCCGTGGCGACCCTGGACCAAGTGGCTTCCGCTGCCCTGTATCAGGTGGGTCCGGAGTACTTTGCCGCCGTGCGCGAGGAATACAAGCGCCGCCGGGATACCGTGGTGGCCAAGCTGGCTCAGATCCCCGGCGTCATCTGTGAGTGCCCCAAGGGCGCCTTCTACCTCATGGCTGCCCTGCCGGTGGACGATGCCGACAAGTTCCAGCAATGGCTGTTGGAGGAATTCGAGGACAACGGCGACACCGTGATGTTCGCCCCCGGCGAGCCCTTCTATGCCACCCCTGGCAAGGGAAAGAACGAGGTCCGCATCGCCTACGTCCTGAAGCAGGCCGACCTGGAACGGGCCATGGACCTGCTGGCCAAGGGCATCGAGGCCTATAACAAAAGATCCTAAGCGCTCCACGCTGTAATATGAGCCGCCCTGTGTGCATCTGCGCACAGGGCGGCATGTTTTCACGCAGCAGAGGAATATTTCAGCAGGAAACGGTCCGCCATCACCGCCATTTGGGCCCGGTCCGCCATCGCGTTGGGGGCCAAGGTGTCCGAGGCCGTGCCCTGCAGGATGCCCTCTGCCACGGCCCATTGGACCGCTTCCTGGGCCCAGGGCGCCACGGCCCCTCGGTCTGCATACCGGCTCAGAGAGGCCTGCCCGCTGACATCATACCCTGCCTCCTGCCCATAGCGATAGAGGAACACCGCCATCTCCTGGCGGGTCACCGCCTGGGTGGGCGCAAAATACGACGCCCCGACCCCCTGGGCAATGCCTTTCTCCTCCGCCCAACGGACGGCGGAAGCATACCAGGCATCCGCCGGGACATCCACAAATCCGGAGGCCCCCGTCACCGCCGGCTCTCCCGCCATGCGGTAAAAGAGGGTTACCACCTCAGCCCGCTGAGCAGGGCGGTCTGGGGCAAACCGGTCCGAGGTCACCCCTTGTATCAGATTCTTTTGATAGAGGTCCCCCACTGCCGGGCCATACCAGGCCTGGGGGGAGACATCCACAAAGGGTCGGTTGGTCTCCTCTACAAACACCCCGTCGGTAAACCGATCCAGGTCTACATTCCCAGAGATGCCGGGGACCCGCCCGTTGTCCGCATACTGAAACCCAACCCAGCTGCGCCAGTGACCAATGGACGCCGGCTCACTGGGCCCGTAGTCTGCAATCCACAAGGGGTAGCGGGTGAGTTCTGCCTCCCAGATGGAGGCTGCACTGTAAGCGTTGGTATAGAACACCGGCGTGATGCCGGTGCGGGACTCCAGCGTTTCCGCAAAGGCCAGTGCAATGGCGTTCAGCTCCGCCTTGGAGAGGTTGCCATACTGCTCAAAGTCTACCGCTGGGCGGCAGTCATACGGGACTTCCCGGATCAGTTCGGCAAAATAGGCTGCCTGCTGACGTGCCTGGGCGGTATTCGTCGCTGTCACATAGAAATAGAACCCTGTTTTCATGCCCGCTTGGCGGGCGTTGGCAGCGTTTTCGCGGAAACGTGTGTCTTCCGCGTGTCCATACCCTGCCCGAATATACACGACCTCTTTTCCTGAGGCTCTTACTTGGGTAAAGTCGATGGCCCCTTGCCAGACGCTGACATCCAACCCCCGGTATGTGGCCGCCTGGGCCCCCACTGGCAAAGCAGTCAGGGCCAGGAGAAGAAGGACCGCGCCCATCCGTAGTATCCAATTTCGTTTCATTGCATTCACCATAGCTTTCTTTGGGATCGGTCCATTCTATGCCGGCCCTGTCGCTTTGGTGAAAACCATGGCAGAAGATAGCGAACCCCGCCGGCAGTCCCCAAAAGACCGCCAGCGGGGTTTTCTTTACCGCAAGGTGAAGTAAAGGAGCACCACAGCACCCAACGCGATGCGGTACCATCCGAACACCTTAAAGTCATGCTTCTTAATATATCCCATCAGGAATTTGATGACCACCAGGGAGACCAAAAAGGCCACCAAGCTCCCCACAATCAGGGTGACCAGTTCCGCACTGGTAAAGGCGAACCCAAACTGCAGCAGCTTAAACAGACTCAGGCCGAACATCACCGGCACGGCCAGGAAGAAGGTAAACTCCGCCGCCGCCACCCGGGACACGCCGATGAGCAGCGCCCCAATGATGGTAGACCCCGACCGGGAGGTGCCGGGGATAATGGACAGCACCTGGAACAGGCCGATGAGGAAGGCGGTGCGGTAGGTGATCTCCCCCAAGGTGTTGACCTTTGGGGTGCGCTTCTTATTCCAGTTTTCAATGAGGATAAAGGCAATACCGTACACAATGAGAGCTGCCGCAATGACCACCGGGGTATGGAGGTGGGCCTCGATATAATCATCAAACAGGATGGTGACCACGGCCCCGGGGATGCAGGCCACCACCACTTTCAGCCACATTTGAATGGTATCCCAGCGCACGGCAGGCTGGGTGGCTGTTTTCCGCTGGAAGGGCCACATCTTCTCCCAAAAGAGGATCACCACAGCCAGGATGGCGCCCAACTGGATGACCACCAGAAACATATCCTTAAATTCTTGGGTGATGTTCATTTGGATGAACTCATCCACCAGCAGCATGTGCCCCGTACTGCTGATGGGGAGCCATTCCGTAATCCCTTCTACAATTCCCAGAAAGATCACTTTGATCAGTTCTATGACATGATCCATCATGCAACCGCTACCTCCTTTTTCCGAAAACCTGGTATGTCTGTTCTACGCAGTGGCTGCCCAAACGATGCCGCCCAGGCAGATCCCCTGTTCCATGTTTCTTAGGCGCATAGAACAAGGGGGTGGGAAAATCAATCCCCCTGCCAATGCCAAGGGTCACGCCTCCACCATCTGCGACAGGGCCTGGGCAAAGGCTGGAAACGCCTTAGGCAGGCGCAGGATGTGCCCCTCCTGGTCCAGGAAGCAGTGCTCCGAGTTTCCCTCGAACACCACCACACCCGACGGATTGCGCATCACATAGTGCAGCCTCAGGCGAATCCCTGTGAACTTGGTGAGGGACACCTGGATGGAAATTACTTCCGGAAACTTGGTGTCGTGCCGGTACTTCACATCCAGGGCCGTGACGGGAGACACCGCCCCCATCGCCTCCAGCCGCTCTAAATTCCAGCCCAATTGGGCCAAAAAGTCCACCCGGGCTTCCTCCATCCAACGGATATAATTGCTGTGATGGGTAATGCCCATTCGATCGGTCTCATAGTACTGCACCGTGTGCTGATAGGGTTTCATGGGTTCCTCCTTTGAACGGCCGGCAAACTCAGGCAAAAGGAAAAGCCGGAACCCACTGTGGTTATGGTTCCCGGCTCTTGGATCGGGTATCAGCGCGCGGTTCCTCTGGGCAAATACGCCGCGCTGGCTTGCTGGGCTCACCTAGGCATATGGCTGCAGTTCCAGAACTTCCGCCTGATATTGAGACAGTATAGCACAACTTTCCATCTACTGGTAGATGCGAAGACAACAAATCTCCTGGCCGATCTTCGTAGAATTTGTACTGCTTCCTAGAGGCCCCTCCCCTGCCATTCCACCTCGGTTTTGTCCGGACCAGGAGACTAGAAAAGCAGAGGCGGGGAACAGGCCCCGCCTCTTTGGGTTTTCAAAACGAGATGGTTGGTTTTGGAGAGATAAGGGGTTACACCACTTCCCCAGAACCGGCGCCGTCGTTGGCGTCCGACCACACCTTCTCCAATTCAGACCAGTCCCGGTTGGGGAGGAGTTCGGTCCAGATCTCGTAAAGATTCTGCTCGTCGTCGGTGTTCATGGTGTACGCGTGGGAGTTGGTGGCCTCCTGGACCTGTTCATAGTACCAGGCAGTCTCTAGGTTATCCGGCCAGGTGATCATGTCCTCCAGCAGGTGATCGGCATCAGGGTGCCGGTCAATGGTGCGGTTGACCATGGTCACTGCCTCGGCCCGGGTGATGAGCTGCTGGGGCTGGAAGGTACCGTCGGGATACCCATCCACGATGCCGGCGTTGGCGGCCTCGTTGATGTAATCCTGGGCCCAGTGGCCGGCAATGTCGGAGAAGAGGTCCTCCCCATCATAGGTAGCCTCGAAGAAGCGCACGGCGATGGTGGCAAACTCTGCTCTCGTGATGTTGCCGTCGGGTTTAAAGGTGCCATCCTCGTAGCCGTCGAGGATGCCGGCGTTGGTGAGGGTGGAGACGGCGTTGTTGTACCAAGCATCTTCGGACACATCCGGGTAGTTGTTGGTCTGGCTCCAGAACGCGTCCCGGCTCTCGTCGGTGAGGAGGCGGAAGAAGATGGTGGCCACCTCTGCGCGGGTGATGTCGCCCTCGGGCTGGACGCTGCCGTCCTCATAGCCCACGATGTAGGCATAGTGGTCCTCGGTGTTTAGTTCGGGCTCATCAGGCGTCTCCGTCTCAGGAGGAACGGATGGTTCCGTGGGGTTTACAGGGGTTTCCGGCGTGGTGGTTTCCTTCTCTGTTGTCCCACCATCGTGGGTCTGTCCTGTTACGTTCACAGTGTTGGAAAGGCTGCTGTCGGCATCGCTGCTTTGGACCGTGTAGACAGCCGTGAGCGTCACGGGATCACTGTCAGCAGGCAGGCTGGCAATGGTCAAGGTGCCGTCCTCCCCCTGCGTCACGCCTTCGGGCAGATCGACCCAAGTTACGGTTTGGCCATTGGACATCGTATCATTGACAAGAACATCCAACAAATCCAAAGTGCCGCTGTTCGTCACAGTAACGGTGTAGGTAAGTTCATCGCCTACAGAAACACTTCCGCCTGCATAGTCCTCGCCATTGACCTGCGTCAAGACCTTTTCCACCGTCAGATCTGCCTCTCCTTGGCGGTAGACCAATACAAAAGAAAAAAGACGAGTGTTCCTACAGCGTTTCAAATGCTATAAGAACACTCGCCATGGTGCGGATGACGGGACTTGAATATATTCATTTCTTATTCATAGTCTATGACATCTTCCCATTTCTTCTTGCAAACTCTTGTATTTCAAGGGATCTATATTTTTTCTTTATGATCTTTTCTGATTTCTTATCATGTCTTGACACCTGTTCTGAGGCACAATAATGGACAAGTAATGGACAAGAAATTTTGGCTGAATACGAGTGAATGCAGGAGAATTCCGCAGAATCAGCCAGATTTCCCGATGGACTGGGTCAACGCTTCGGACACAGCCTCGCTCGCTCTTGCCTGGGCTTCTTTGAATGTGTGCGCATAAATATTCAACGTCGTCGTCACTTGTGAATGTCCAAGGGTCGTAGACACCGTTTTTACATCTACGCCAGCATTGATTAACAATGAGGCGTTCAGATGCCGGAAAGCGTGAACGCCAAGGAATCTCTGCCCCGTTTCCTCGCAGAATCTTTTCTGCCAGTGATAGGGTGTGTTGGGATGCATGGGCCGTCCATTTTCTTTTGTGAATAGACGGTCATGGTCATCCCATCGGTCTCCCATAAACAGGCGCACCTGGGCTTGCTCCACACGGAGTTCCCTTAAAACATCAAAGACATCTTTGGGTAGCTTTAATGTCCGCTGGCTTTCCTCTGTCTTTGTGGTGTCCGTGAAAACCCCTTTCCCTTTCATGTACTGGGATGTCCTTTGGATCGAGATGGTTCGCTCTGTAAAATCAATGTCCTTCCATTCTAAACCAAGGATCTCACTGCGCCGAAATCCTCCGTAGATTGCCAAAACAAAAAATGCCTTATACTTTATAGGAGCTGTTTCCAAGCTGTCTAAGAATTTCTGGGTCTCTTTCAAAGTATAGCACTTCTGTTTCTGCTTCCCCTTCCCTTCTGGAAGGATGACACGCTTACAGGGATTTTCAGGTATCATGCTGAAACGAAATGCATAATCCATTACAGAGGATATAAAGGATAAGTAGTGCTGGATCGTCTTCTTGGATAGTCTCTTGTCCGACTCCAGAATAACGAACAGATCCTTTGTCTTCATGCCAAATGCTTCAGCAATCTTTTTGGCAGTTTCCGGCCTCACGCTGGTTCCTCGGCAAGCAGAGGATACTGTTGAATAAGAAAGGCCCGCGATGTCCCCCAATTGCTTCTGGGTTATTCCGCGCTCTTTTAACAGTTCAGGCAGGGAGACCTTAGCTGCAGCCCGGTCATCCGCCTGGTTAACCCCATTCTTACTGAGGTCCCAGATAAAACTTTGTATCCGTCGAGCGGTCAGTTGGTCTAGGCGAACATTCCCTATCGCCGAGTAGATTCTCGGCTCTAGCTGATGGAGCCGTCCAATCGTTTTGGGGCGCAATTTCTGTCCTGCGTATTCCTCCATCCATTGCCTGGCAAATGTCTCGAATTTAATATTCCCACTTTCCAGGACTTGTCCTGCACACTTTTCATCAAACAAGATGGCCTGTCTGTTTAGTTCCTTCTCGATCTGCCTTTGCGTCATGCCTGGTGATGGTTTCCAGGTCATGGAACGAACGACCTGCTGACCAAAGATATCATACCCACATGACGATCTTATCTGATACTTTACACCATCCTTGCCTTCTCGTTTTCTAATAGATGCCATTATGATCTCTCCTTTTGTATCCGGTCCTCTATCACCCTTCCTTGTAATAATCTGCGGATTCATTTCTAGGAATGAGATCCTTACATATTCCATACTGGTCGATATAATTGTAACATGTATCCGCAGAAAAAACAATGCTAAGCGCGACAGAGAGAATTATATTGGCCCATTCCTTTAGCTTGTCTTTTGCAGATCCATATCATGACGACTGACGACTGATGGTGACAGAAATTCCTCCAGCCGATCAATATCAATCAAATACTTGGTGCCAGCCTTAACGCTAGGGATCTCACCACTTACCACCTTTCTCCGCAACGCAGTCATGGTTAAGCAGCATCCAGGATCCTCTTCTACCATGGCCTCATAGGCCTGTTTGATAGTCCTCATTCTCATACATATTCGTCCTTTCTAAATCGATTTTTCAGATCGAGGAAGAAGTTGGATGACAATATTGCCGTCACATTCTATTTGTCACCACACCTTCCCATATCTTCGGAAAGCTTTTGATATTCTTTCCTCTATATAGGAAAACTGACACCCTTCCTGTTAATCCGATAATCACGAGATCAACAGATGCCGTCTCAATCAAAGGCCTAAAAAAAAGGAGGGCCGAAGCCCTCCCATCAATGCTCCACAATCCGGAGCAGGTTCATTGCCGGCTGCACTACCGAATGGATGTAGCCGTTTCCTCCATCTTCCTCATAATCCTTGAACAGTTCCCAAAATGCCTCTGCCTCCATCCGCGTCCAGCATAATTCTGGGTTTCGTTTCGGGTCTGTGTAGTACTGATAGCTTTCAATCAGACGGTCTCGCAGCTTATTTAGTTCACGACGTTTCGAAGTCTCCTCCATCTCGACAAGCCGCTGTGTATTTTCCTGCTGGCTCTTTCTCAGTTCCTGGATTTCTCCTTCCAAGTGCTGCTGGATCTCTATGCTCTGTTGTCGATATTTTGGGTACTGGTCGATAGCATCCAGGGCAATCTGAAGCTTCCGGTCTCGCTCTTTATTTTTCTCATACTCCTGAATCATTCTCTCTTGCTTATCATCCAAATAATCTTTGATTTTCTTGAAGATGATTACAATGAAAACGACTGCCAGAATAAATTGCACCAAATTTAAAACGGTGATGTTCCCAAACAGGTCTAAAAATTGGTCCAACCCTGTCATTTACATCACCCCCATTATGCTTCGTCCTTTTTATCGTCTGCCTCCGGGGCGTTCACAACCCGACTCATGTCGCACAGGCTGTCAATGAGTGCGCCAATCGCATCAATATCTATATCATAGTTGATGCTGTCTGCGGACCCCTTGACCATAGCCAACACCCATTCCTTTTTATCTGCGCCGCTTTCAAACTTGGTTTCTGCGACCTCCATCAGGTCCATGACGAGTGCCAGCATCTTTTCCCAGTTCTTTTCCTTGACGGCCTTCTGAACGTACTCCACTAGCTTGACCACCAGCGGAATCGCCGCCGCGAGACCCGCCAGGATGGAAACGATAAACTCACTCCACTCCATCATTCATCCCTCCTCACCGAAAAGGACAGCCATCAAATCGGAGGGCTGTCCACATTGATTTCTTCTCTCACGAAATTCTGCGCTCTCGCCGCCGCATAGACGATACCGTCCCCACTTGCACTTGTATTTTCTGCCCGACTTTTATCTACAATTCGGGACAAAACTACGCTGCACGCTGTGCCAATCGGTGTGAACACCACAGTCCAGCACAGCAGAGAGCCAGTGTAGTCCCCGGAGATACTCCGGATGGCAAGATAAAAGCCGCCGGCCAATCCGACGGCAAGAAACGCAATGATGTATAGAGCAAGACGATTTGTGAATCCAAGCCCTTTTAGGTGCGAAAGTACTCGGTTCGTCTTGCGCTTGCTTTTCGTCGGCACGTTGCCACCTCCCTTCCAATGACACCGAAATTGTGATATAATAAAATATCTTTAAAATAATGAGGTGGAAAAATATGTCCCTTCGACTTGCTGATATGGACAATTTTACTCTTGCAGAAATAGACAATATTGCTCTACATGAACTAGACAACATGTCATATCAAGACCTAGTCAACACTGTGATTGCTAAGTACAGACTGGCAGTAAAAACTTGTAATCCGTCTAAAACACTCTCTGATGCGCAAAGGTCAGCTGTACAAGAAATCATTCATACATACATCAAAGAGAACACACCAACTCTCACAAAATCAATTACTATTAGCGTAGCGATTGACGCAATCGGTCAGTTTCTGTTTTTTGTAATAAACAAAGTAGCTGAACACTCGCAAGAAGTTATTGATTCTTTAAAGCAAGCATATATTTTATTATTACAACTTATAGAGTAAGCAATTTAAAAATTCGTTAACGAAACCAATCAGAAAAAACGTAATCATATACCAACGAATTTGATATATATATCTACATAATTTTTTCATTGTGTTTCACCATTCAATCCCTTAATCAGCTTATCGCACAACATACAAAATCAAAGCAAAAAGCTCATTGCCGATAAGATGCCCGATCGTGCATGAAATAACCAAGCATAAAAAGAACTTAAATTTCTGCACATCAAAATTCCTCTACTGAATATTCTATTATGCCCAGCCGTTTTTCTCAGCCAAACGGTGAAATAAAGCCGCTGCTTGCTCTCTCGTGAGTAGATCGGCCCACATGTAGTTAGGTTCTCCATTTGGCAGAGTGCCACTCCCCTCAAACAAGCCGTTGTCGATTGCCCACTGTCTGTCCTCCTTGCTCCAGTCCCCGGCGTCATTGTCTCGCAGGGTGGCACGATACTCATTCAAAAGCTTGCCAAAAGTTTCAACAGTCATATCTTCGTCATCCTCCTTCTCAGTATACGCCAGAGACACCCAGCCAGCGCCAGTATATCCCCAGCCACTCTTTTCTTTTGTAATGGTCAGAATGGTGTTTTGCGGATAGGTCATCACCACAGAACCGTTCACAGGTGAGGTGCGGCAGTTCAGCCCATCACTGGCGGTGACCCGCACACAGTAATTTACATCAACAACAGCACCCCCATTCAGGACCCGATCTCGAAACGCAATCCATTTAGCTTCACTGCCAGACTCCTTATTCCATCCGATGATCCCGGGGCAAAGCTTCTGGTTCACGTCGTAGTGGCGAATCAGGTGGTTATCCGGGATGTTGTAGGTGTCCATCAGATACCGGGCTAGTTCGGCGGCGTTATTCAGCGCCGCATCAGTGAAATACCAGTTCTTGGTATTTGGATACCGTAGGTCGTTGTTGGTGCTACTAGAACAGATCTCGATGCTGATGGAATTGAAATTTTTGCATTTCCCATAGAACTTGCCGCCCCCTGGGTTCCCTTGTAGTCCTCCACCTACTGCATAGGTATAGCGGTTCCGGATATCTCCGTTGAACTGAACGCACTCAGCGTCATCTACAATGAAGTCCGCAGACGCATCTCGATTAGCAGGGTTTCCAAACATCGACGCCACATTACGGGCTGTTCCCTTCCTAGATGTCCCGCCAGCCGTGTAATGGATAACTAAGTACTGAATGGGTCTATTGGCGTATCGGCTGGTATGTACGGTAGATGTCTTTTTTACAATTTCCACTTTCTCACTCCCCCTTACTTCGATATAGTTAAAGGCCGCACCATTTGGTGCGGCCTTTTTTGTTCCTCGCTAATTAGCAAGAAAAACCACCGGCCAACCGGTGGCGGTGACTACTGCTTCCAACTTCCATTGGCCCCATAATAGGTCAATGCTTCTTTCCACTGTCCATCATTTCCAAAATAAACCTTACACCGTTTCCATTCTCCGTTCAGGCCAAAGTAGACATTGTAGACGTAGTCCTCCAGCCAGATTGCATAGACAGTCCTCGTACCAGCGTCCCACAGGGCGTCCCAGGGCTCCGGTGTCTCGTCTGTACTGGATGTACCCCACCCCTGGAATGTGTGCTCTGCGTACACGAGAGAGGGCTCAGACGGTCTGTTATTGGTGACCGACCCCGTCCCGTACCGGTAGTTAGTTGTGCTCACCGAACTTGAAGAGCTTCCATTCTGTGGGTAATAGGTCATGCTTTCTGTCTTGGAATAAGTCCCATAGATTGTGGTGTATCCGCTGTTCCAAAGGGATGTAGCCGAGGAGGAACTGCTCGTGGTGGTCGAGTTCGAAGCGAACCCAAGATACGTCCACCCACTCACTGCGCAGGCCGTGTTCACAGACCCATAGGAGTTGGAGGAGGTACCTCCAGAATGGGAGCCAGTCCCATAGTAGTAGGCGTCTGTCGTGGTGGTTGTCTTCGTCACGGAATTTCTAGTCCCGTTACCCCGGTAATAGTAAACGGTCGAATCAGAAGATGACCCGTTTTTCCTATAGACCCCGTAAATTGTTGTGTTCCCGGCATTAAATGCAGAGTTCGCAGAAGAATACGAGGTGGATGTGGTCCCAGAGGAAGTCGCCCAGCCAACCAGGGAATAGCTGCTGTCGCTGGCACAGGTGGTGGTCATGCTTCCATAGGAAGTAGAAGAGGTCCCCCCGCTGCTACGCCCTGTTCCATAATAATAGGCGTCCGATATGCTGGTGGTTTTTGTCACAGAATTCCGTGTGCTACTTCCTCGATAGTAGTAGCAGGTGGACTTCGACGTTGATCCAGATTTCCGGTATACCCCATAAATGGTAGAATACCCGGCATTGAAAGCGTCTTCTGCATCTGAATAGCTTACACTGGTCGAGCTGGAACTGGTTGCCCAACCTAATAGAGAGGCACTGCTATTTGCAAGGCAAGAGGTAGACATACTTCCAATCGAAGTGCTTCCACTTCCAATTTGCTGCGTTCTCCCAGACCCAGCGTTCATAACTGTAGTTGGGGTTGTCTTTGTAATGGTTACGCTCTGTCTGGACGAAGTGCCCCTGTAATAATACCCCGTGGATCTCGTAGTGGTTCCACCAGAGGAATATAGCCCGTACCACGTCCCCTCATTGATGGCACTAGACCAATTCGTAGAAGACCCATAGCTCGCAGTGAAAGAAGTCTTATTCTGCGTAAGCCCAATATAAGTGTATCCGGATGTTTGCATAAAGCTTGAAATACTTGGATTCTCATAGCTATTATAGATATAGCCCATACCGGGATCGTGGCCCAATAAAAAAGTGGCCGCATACCGAGGAACGCGCAAGTAAGCAAGATAGTTGTCTGCTCCCGTCCCGTAGTCACTCAGTCGAATCGGGCCTGCGCCAAGATCTGTGCTGGAAAGTATAATCTGAAATTCCTTGTAAGAAGAAGTCATACTCCGATCATCGTCAATAAACGTATTTAATACCCCACTAGACGGGATTCTCGTTTTCCGATAATACTGATAGCTAGACCAGCTACCGCCCATATACACATAATAGTTCCTTGTCCCACGAATGGTGATGTTCCCTCCGTTGGTATAATTACAAGTACCAACAGTAGAAACACTGGTTGGTTTCGCCCACGCCATGTTTTCTCACCTCCTCACGCTTCATAGGTAATCAGGATCGCCCCGTTCACCACGCCAGGCTTGGCATTCTCTGCGGAAATGAAAATCTGCGTCGGGGCATAGGCATCTAGCTTCTTCTTATCCGACGAAGCCATCAGCCCATTCACTGACGCAGATGCAAGAGGGATGCTCGCAATGTGATTGTCTACATAGTTTTTATTGGCCGCATGATTCGCCGATGTCGGATCCCCATACAGTGTGAGAGAGCCTGCCATGGTCCCACCACTCAGAGCCAGGTACCGTTGATCTGCCACTGTCTGCGTGAGAGCCCCAACGTCACCAGCGTTTAGAGCGATATCTTCGCTCAAATCTTTTCCGTTAATAGTCCGACTGACTGGAACGGCACCTACATCTCCAGCCGTGGTCCCATGGGGATTGCCCTGAGTAACCTGGCTGTGGTCGTAGGCTGTCTTACCCCGGTCTCCACGATACGCCGTGCTCTCTGTTTCACCCAAGGCCAGAGAAGCACTGATCTCTACATACTGTGACCCACTCCACCGGTACTGCCGGTTGGTGTCCTCCGCCACATATATTTTTCCATCCTCACCAGTAGGCGGGAAACCAGTCTGAGAGGAGAATTCCAATACATCATCCACGTAGGAGGGCAGCTGGCTGCTTGGAACCCGTCCAGTACCATCCAGTTCTGCCACGCCGTTGAGTGCGCCCTTCAAGGATGCCTGGATTGCGCCCACATCATCAGCGGTGTAGGTCGGGCGCTGGGATTCAGTCAAAATCCCATCAGAACCCAGAGTGGCCACACCATCGGAAACCCCTTTCTCTGTAACCGGGATCGCCCCAATAGAGGCAGGTGTTGTTTTGCCAGTAGGGAAATTCGCAATGATCATATCTTACAATCACTCCTTTTTTCTTGTATCTTCTCTGATGTATATCAATATTAAAATTTTTTATCCACACCTTGACAAGTGTGTATTTAATGCGTACAATGCAACTATGAGGTGATGGGGATGAAACGGCGGGACCTAATCAAACGCCTAGAAGCCAACGGCTGGTGGCTTCTGCGAAGTGGGGGCAAACCACGATATCTATACAAACGGTGAAAAGTCCGAGCCTATCCCTCGCCATAGCGAAATAAAAGAACGGCTTGCAAAATCCATCATACGTCGGCAAAATTTGAGATAAGGGAGGTTATATTCATGAAGCAAGTTTACCCAGTCATTTTAATTCCAGAGGCTGAAGGTGGTTACTCTGTCTCCGTGCCGGATCTTCAAATTGGCACCCAGGGTGAAACCGTAGCAGAATGTATCGAAATGGCTCGTGACGCCATCGGCCTCTGGGGTATGTGTGAGCAAGACGCTGGTCGTGAAATACCACTAGCCTCTACCCTATCCCCAGACCACACTCCAGAGGAGTTGGTTACTTTGGTAGATGTGGATTTTGCTGCCTACAGACGCGCCCATGAAATGCGTTCCGTCCGACGGAACGTCACACTTCCAAGCTACCTCAACGAGCTTGGAGAACGTGCAGGTCTAAACTTTTCACAGGTTCTCCAAGAAGGACTGAAGCAACGTCTTGGACTTCAATAACACATGTATCGGAACCCGCTCTGCTTGGGCGGGTCCTACTTTTTATTTAATCCAGTGCTTTCGAAAGATTGATGCTCAAAGACTGCTCTCCAGTAGGCAGAAGTCTGAAGGACAAGTCATCAATCGCGGTATACCCAATTGCCGTAGCACATACCTCTCCATGTTATCCCCGGCGATCATCCCGTCCAATTTTGTGCTTGTCCCCTTTTTTGCAGACCACCTATGGTTGAGGATGGCTACAACGATAGCGGACAGGCCACTAGATCCCACCACCACAGAAATAAGTGTGAGTAAGGTTTCCACGCTTCATCACTCATATCTTATCGTCGCGTCCCCATGGGGGATAAACAAATAGATTCCTGATCTTCCACCTTCATATACTACTGTACAGTTCCCAGGAAAGCGTAGCGACCTCCCAGTAGCTTCAGCTACAATCATAATATCTTTTTTAGTGAAGGAAATATTTTTTGCTTTAACACTATATAACTGTACATCTACTCCTTTGCTAGTAAATGTAATATAGTATTCTATACCATCGGAAGTAGCGTAAAACAATACAGTACTAGACGGTACATACTGTAATAGTGAGAATATCAAATTAGCCCATGTTGCGTAAACTATAGTACCGGAACTATAAGCATTCCCAATTTCTTCAAACGTCTTATCCGCCTGATAGTTCCCTTCGGCACCGGTAATATTCACCACCATCACAGGCTTGTCGCCCCATTCCGCTCCACTATCCGTCTTATAGAGTAGCTGGCCGGTGCTGCCGCCGGAGGGGTTAGGGATGGCTCCAATGGATTCCGGCGTTATCGTTTTCGTTGGAAAATTTGAAAGAATCATTTTTCGTACCCCTTAATCTAAAAGAAGAATAGAAACCGGCAGGTCGATCTCCGGTTTCTTCCCTCGCGCAGTTACCGTCAAGCTCCCATCTTCTTGCGCGTCCAGAACAAGCTCTGCATCCTGCGCTACAGACACCTGCTCCTTGCTGGCTTCCTTCGAGATGGATATAATCCCGTTTTGTGTCCGTCTAAGGCCATCTACGGCCAATACCTGAGTGTAAGGTGCTGTACCTCCCACCCATGCACTGCCTCTTAATACACCGTAGACCTCCTCGCTGTTATTTGCCTTTTCGTGTAGGGCTTGGTCAATCTTCACCATATTGGAATCTGTTTCTCCAGAGAGCCGTTTTCTCCAGTCGATAAAACGATCGGTGTCCTCGTCTGTTACATAGAGGCCATAATTCTCTGTTTCAGCCATAGAACAACACCTCACATCATCACAACAAACACCCGGATGTCTGTCTCTGGAATCGCACCCTCTGCTGTAAATGTCAGTGTTCCAGCTCCCTGACCAGTCACTCGAATCTCCGCTTCGCCAGCGGCATACATCTCTTCCTCTGTGGCATCCTGTGGCATTCCAGCTACGCCATCCTGCGACGCCCCCAAACCAGGAACATTTACTGTCTGTGTCCCAGATGACCATCCACTGGCCGCTAAGGTAACGATCTCGCTATGCACCGGTTTGTTAATCCGATGTCTTTTCTGTTCATCTCCGTCCTGGGAATCAATGTAAAAGCCGTCGTCATCCGGGGTGAAATAGGCCCATCCATCATGGAAGGGCGTCACATCTGTGGAAATGCGGGAGCTGTCTCCCTTGAGAATTTTAAAAAGACTCATGCTTTCCTCCTTTTTGCGTATCTTACTGTCCAAAAGTGTGCATTTTAAAAGGCCGGTGCTCACGCACCGGCCCATTTATTCTTTAAATCAGAAAGAGCCCCAGGACATAGCAGTGTCTGCATAATCCTTAGCATTCTGCTCAGCAGCAGCCAAGGCGGCGGTCAAACCATTCACATTGGCAATGCCAGGCTGAGCACGGCTCACGGTCACCACACCATCAGTCTCCACAACGGCGGTCACAAACTGATTTTCCACAGCGGCATCCGAATTGTCCAGCGCGGCGATGGCATTGGTAATCTGAGTCCCGACATTGGTTTCTCCAACCAGAGCCTCAAGGGCATCCAGATCGCCAGAATTCGCCTTACCGGCCAGAGCAGCGTCCAACCCAGTCACCTTATCGGTGCCAATGGCAGGGATATCGTCAGCCACGAGAGCGCGGCGAGAAACCGCGATCTTACCGTCGGTCTCAACCACGGCGCTAACCACCTGGCCAGGGACAGCCTTATCTGCGACATCCAGTGCGCCAATAGCGTCAGTGATGTCGGAAGTAGTAGCCTTACCAGCAAGAGCGGTTTCCAGCCCGGCAATCTTGGACTGAGCGATTGCAGCGTCGGAAGCGATGTCCGCGTCCTTGATGCTGCCCTTCACAGCAAAGGAAGCTTCGTCGCCCAGTTCACGCCAGGCAGAACCGTCGTACACAAACTCCTTTGCGTTATAGGTCACCACATCGCCCTTAGCCCATTCGCCATCGTGGTCGGCTACAGTGGGGCCTTCGGTAGCGGGATCGGTGGTAGAGTCTCCCTCATAATGCATAGCACCAGACAGGTCAGCAACCGCATTGGTCACATCGGTCATAGTTGCAACCTTGTTGGAAGAAGCATCATAAGCAGTGTTGAACGCCAGAGAGTCCTGCTTGCCAGCAAGAGCGTCAGTCAGGCCGGTCACCTTGGACTGAGCAATTTCGGGGATGTCCTCTGCCACCAGGGCACGGCGGGTTACAGTAATTTTACCATCAGCCTCGGATACAGCGCTCACAAGCTGAGTGGCAACTGCAGCGTCAGCCACATCCAGAGCGCCAATCAGACCATCGGCATAACCCTTGGCATTGGTCTCGGCGGCGGTAGCCTTCTCATCAGCATACTTCTTGGCACCCTTCACGGTGTCCAGATCGGAAGTATCCTTAGCAGTGCCAATGTCTGCCTTGCCGTTAATCTTGGCAGCCAGAGTAGCCTCCAGGTCACCCTCGGCAACCTCATCCTTAGAGGCCAGCTCGCCAAGCCCTTCGATAGAACCAGCGACCACGTCGGCAATCTTATCGTCCACATACTCCTTCACATTGGCATAGGGGACCTCTGGCTCCTTGTCACCGAGGTCGCCAACGGCGGCAGAAATTGCGCCACCCACATCCTCAGCAGTGGTATAAGTCGCGCCCTTGGTCACAGTCAGCTTCCGGGTGCCGGGATCGTAGGAGAAGTCAGTGGCAGCGTTGCCGGAGCCAACCACTTCGACGGAAGTAGCACCAGTGTCCAGGTTAATCTGAACATAGGATGCGCCGTTCCACTTGGCCAGCACATTCATGTCCTTCACATAGTAAAGGGCGGTGGTGCTGGGGTTGGTGTTGCCCTGCAGGGCCGCAATGTTCTCAAATTCCTGGAAGTCCCCAAGGCGGATCCGGGTGGAGCCATCTACGTCCAGGTACAAAGCCCGCTCATCGGTGGTCACATAAAAGGTGCCCTCAGTATAGCTGGAGGGCAGGCTTGCCAGTAAGCCCTTCTTAAAAGAAATCTTAGCCATCGTATTCCTCCTCATAAAAATAAAATGTCCCACAACGTCAGTTGCGGGTATGTCTTATATTGTAAAGTAGTTTTACTTTACGTGTTACATAGTTCCCCATGTCATGCTCTCAGCCAGATCGGCAATCATAGCCGTATCGATGGAATCGAGCTTCTGCTTGTCCGCAAGGGTCATCAGGCCGGCACCAGACACGCCGTCTGGGCCCTCACCAGCAGGAATCAGCGTCAGCACACCATGCTCCTGCGCAGTGCTGTAAGTCCCATTCTCCTGCTTGATGGAAAGGCGAATCTTTGCAACATTGGTAGTCTCGGTCCGGGAGACTTCAGTAATCTCGGACATAAACTCATCCGGCAGGCTGTTGATCACATTCTGCAGGGTGGAAATATTGCCAGCCATTTCCGCTGCCTCAGGTCCGTGTTCCGCTACGTAATCCACCAGCTCTTTCATGGTGTTTACAACACCGTCGTCACTCACCTTATTGGCAAAGTCGTCGATAGCGGCAGTAGCTGCGTCCTCTGCAATCTTCGTGACAGAGCCTGCTCCCTCACCAGTCAGGGTGGCAAGACTCTCCTGCATGGAGGCAATGGTATCACCCAGATCACCAATCTCAGCAGGAGCCACAAAGAGGCCGTCTGCCTTCAGTTCCAGGGCGTTATCGGCTTCCTTAGACACCTGCACGCCGATGGTCTTGCCGCCGCTCTCACCGTCTGCAATCACAATGGTGGCATCCACAGGGGTGAAGTCAATTGCCGTACCAGCAGACAGGTTATCCAGCTTGGTTTTATCAGCAGCAGACAACAGGCCAGCGTCAGTCTGAGTCGCCTCGCGGCCAACACCAAAGAGATCCTCACCCTTCCGAATCTCCTTGACGTCAGTAAGCCAATACAAAGTATTGGTGTCCTTTTGCTCCAGAGCGTTGTACAAATCTCTAGTGCCAACTTTGAAAATTACGTTGTTAGCCAAGTCTTCCTCTCTCCTTTCTCAATAATTTTTATATAAACACTCTCTAAGAGTTTATATCCCATCACATGGTCTCCCAAATGTAATCGGATTCATTTAGACTGTCATCAATATGGGACCACTCATCAAACGGGTTCAGGTCAACGGGATCCGGAATCTCTTCCGGGTTGTCCTCTAACGTAAAGGTCAGGATCTTTCTGTCCGACACATGCGGTACGTAGACACTGCCTCCTTCACCAACAACGTTCCCAAGATTCTTAATGGTCCCATCACTGAAGGCCACAATGAGCTCACCATCTACGGTGATGCCAGCATTGATTACCACTGCTCCGTCAATGGTCTTAATTACCACCTTGCTTCCAATCGGCTTTCCATTGGACGCCAACTGCAGGGTGCCATCTTCCACATTGTACAGGATATCATCTGCCTTCTGATCCAAAGCCAAGTGCACCTCTTGTACCGTGTTCTCAACCTCAGTTACAGTTTCCTGCAGGTCCTTATGGAACTGATAGATGGCTGTCACCTGATGGTCGCACAAATAGTCATCCATGTTTTTAGAAGCTTGTACTTGAAGAATACACTCCCCAGATTTAGCTACAGTCGGGTTGGCTGGATCACCAGAATAGATTTGTAGCCAAGTGCATACCTCTCCGGCATACTTGGTCAATTTAAAGTTCACAAATTCCGGGAACGTGTATTGGTAATAAGTCTCATTGTACTTCTCTTCCATTCGTTCTAGTGCTACCACATCAGCCACCCCGTCTGCTCGGATATAGCTCAGGTAGAAGTTAGAAACCAAGGGATCCATTTCCCCAACCTTCATGGGTATAAGATAGATGACCTTATGGCTCAGATTGTCACCACGGTAAATGGGCTCACGCTGTGTTACCACAAGATGCATAACACTATCTAATTTGATATACAACATTGCTTCTCACCTCCTCCATAATCCTCCTTTCATCCATCGATTTCTTCAAAGTCCAGGTCCGCCAACGATGCGCGGTCCAGGTCTGCCAATGTATATGGGTCGAGTTCCTCCAAAATCCGGTAGTGGCCGTTGGCGATAGACATAGACGCGCTCGTCCCCAAAGCGAGCTCAATGGGATCCAGATAAATTCGAGACGTAAATTCTGCCTTCGCGCCAAGATGGATCTCATTTTCAACCCGGACCAACCCAGTCATTCCTTCACCGTCCGGCAGGACACTGGCATCTAGCACAATGGCAGTCTCTCCACCACCAAGCGGAGAGTGTACAAACGCATCAAAGGGGGCTACGTCCAAAATAAACCCGCTGTTGCCGCTACCTGGAATGGTGCAAAGGGTATTGGCGATTTCAGCCCGCATCTCCACGCCAGTCGAAACCGTCTCCGCCATATCCATATGCTCGCCCAGCACCTTAGCGCCGATCTCTATGCCAGCATCGCCACGCACAGTCCCATAGATATCATACCCTTCCAGTGCCGTTTGCAGGACAAACGCGCTCTCTCCTGATCCCAGAGACTTGCCGACAATCGCTTCCACTGGATTTACGGAAATGGCAAACCCGCTCTCTCCTCCGGCAGTCTTTACCGCAGAGGTATCTAAAGAAGCGCTAAGCTCTACGCCGGTTTCTTCAGGTTCTATGGCGTAGTGGACCAAGAAGCCAATATCAGCGTTCAATGGAATCCCCGCAACCACCGTTTCAAAATTGGTCTCCAGGGTGCCATCCACGCTTGCACCCAGAACCACACCAGGCTCTACACGAATTAGAGCACGCAGCAGGGTTCCGAGCACTGCACTATCTAGCACAATACCATTTTCTCCCGCAATGCTCATGCGGAACGGGAGATTGTAAATGACGATCTCCCCCTCCGTCAGACGGCTTGGGAGGTCGATGTCGTAGGTCCCAGAGGAACCCAAAAGGTAGACGTCACCTTCGGTCAGGCGATTGTTTAAGCAGATATCATAATGCTTCATCGTCCTCCCCTCCCTTCTTCAGGAAGTTAGGCCGGGTTCAGTGCGGACAGCTTCAGATAGCCCACTCTAATCGTCATAATAGTGGATGCCTCCACACTTCGCGGAGCAGACAACTCGCCATACATCAGCAAGTTCCCCTCCCCTACTGTCTCATTGTCGTAGATCACGAAGTGCGTAATGGTCCCCCAGCTGGCGGTGCTCTCATTGAAGTCGATGGAAGATGAGTTCTCCACCACGCCGTCGCTGGGCTCCCCCAGTCTGCCGTCTAAGGATACGCGGCCATAACCGGCACCCGTGGATGGCTCCGAGACATTACTCCCGTCAATGGAAGGCTCTGTGGTGCTCAGTCCCACATAATAGTGCTGCGGGATCGCCGGGTCCGCCTTGGACCCAAACACATTCCCCGCCACACAGTTCAGAAAGTAAGTTGTGTTCATTTGGCTTTTCCTCCTTCATATGAAAAAAGACCCGCCTCAATGGCAGGTCATCGGATGATCCCCTTGTCAATGTTGTTGGTGATGTACATAATCCCCTGGCTGGGGATTTCCACCTCCCCGTCCCGGTCCTGGATGGTGATCTGATAAATGTATTTCCCAAACAGGTTGACCGACTCCAACGATTCCAGCGTCACTGTCAAGACGTTGTCGATAGTCCCCGTCTCATCATAGATCACTGTCATCTCCTTGGACAGGATGGGCTTGCCGCCCTTGGTGGTAAAGTTCACCAGGGAAAAAGTGCATTCACACTCAGATAGACTGTATGGCCGTTTCCCAATATAGTGGTAGATGTGGAAGGCCAGGTCCCTGGTCTCCCCTCCCACGAAGGTAATCGTCGGCAATTCATAGGGGTTGTAGTCACATGCATTCATGGACGCTTTTCACCTCCACTCAGTCTTTCCCCTTTTCCTTTGCAGGCTCCTTTACTTCGGCGTTGGAAAGCTCCCCAAAGATGTTTTCCAACACGGAAATGGACCCGCCCAGTTTGCCCAGGTTCTCCTTGCCGCTTACCGAAATGGTGTTCAGTGCGTTTACAACTGCCTGCAGCTCCTGCATGATTTTCTCTTTCATAAGTAATTCTCCCTTCTATTCATTGCAGAGAAGATAGCTGTGCTTCCAAATCGCGAACCTTCTCTTCAAGTTGCTGAACATGGCGGATAGTCAAAGGAACGAATTCTTCGTATCGTAAACCGTAATCATATCCTTCTTCCTCTTCTCTCGGACTTTTGATAAACGCCGCGAAATCTGTACTACTTAGGCCTGCGTCTTCAATGGCTTGTTCCACGTCCTGGGAAATTAGAAACATGTGCGTCCGCCCGCTGGTTCCGTCAACAAACTTACCTGTGCATGGCTTTAAAAGACCCCACAGGGTATCAAATCTGGAATCAATGTCATACACAATATCTGTTTTTCTATTTCTGTCCGAAGTTGTAATAGGACTATCAGTAGTGTATATTTGTCCCCAAGGCGCACCATCCGCACCCAATGTAATCGTTCGAGTGGACGGGAAAAACGCAGCAGATTGAAAGTTATACCTTGTCCCGTTGGTATGAATACCAGCCTGACCACTGGAGATGTAAATCTGATCATTTTCACCCTGATACATCATACGAGCACCATTATTTGTAACAGCCACCTCACCGTATCCATAAGAACTGGCTATGTGCATACCCGTTTTATTATCAGCACTACCTAAAAGGGACGTGGAATAACCGAGATATCCTCCAACATCATATCCGTTTTTGGCGCTATATACCGTCATGTTCCCACTTAAATGGATAGCGTCGGAGTAAATAGAATGAGAATAGATTTTTGATCCATCAATATAGGTCTGTCCCCCCGATGTAAGAACAATATTTCCAAACTCCCTAGACAGAGCAGTCAAGTTTGTAGATACAGAACTCAAATCATCCTCAACAGAATTTGCTTTGTTCCAAGCAGAACTAGCCGTGCTAGATGCTCCATTGGCAATAGACTGGGCTGAACTGGCTATCTGTTCTGCACTATTCGCCTTATTGTAGGCCTCACTCTGCGTCACATTCTGCTCCGTCACATTCGCCCAGTTGATGGAGGATCCCGCGCTCATAGTAACCGTACCGTTAATGTAGACCTGTCCATTCGCCGTCACACGGAACGTCGTGGTGCTCCCGTTGGTGATCTCCAACCCATACAGGCTGAGATAGTCCGGCAGGAACTGTTCGCTTCCGTTCATCATGTTGTTCCCGGAACTATCCTTGTAAACCGATCCGTAGATCGTCCCACGGAAGGTGCCGTCTCTGGCATACATATCCCCGTTTCGCTTCACCCAGAAGGGAGCCGTGTTGGGATCCTCTCCACCAGCCCAAATGGCATAAGCGGCATTCTCCGTCTTCGACCCGTTCAGCGCCACGAAGGATGTTCCGCTTCCACTGTAGAGGTAGTCATCCGCAATGGTCCACCCACCGATGGAGCCGGACACCGCGCTCACTTCCCCACGGAAATAGGCGTTCCCATCCCGCAGGTCCAAAAAGAAATTGGCGTTCTCCGGGATCCCATCCTCATCCAGGATCAGATCTCCGTCTTCGTCAAGAAACGAAGGAATTACAGTTGTTCCCTCTGTGGTAAACAGATCCCCTGTCCCGGCCAGCAAACCATACTGCGGGTCAAGAATCATCTTTCCGCCATTGTCCTTCTGAAGCACAAACGTGGAGTTGTTCAGCCAAGCCCCGCTGGCGTCCACCTTGAACTGCATCACACCCTGGTCATTCTCATTCTCGATGATCATGTTGTTACCCACAATGAGCTTGCCGCCAATGACCTCTGCGTTCACGCCAAAGTACTCTCCGGTTTCCTCCGTAGCAAACAGCCCGATGGCCAACTTGGAAGACTGCCACCCATCCTCTGTAAAGGCAATCATCTTGTCAACGATTCGGATTTGGTAGTCTTCCTCACCACCAATATGGATGCCCGCCCCGTCAATGATCACACTCTGGTTGGCTGCCCCGATGATGGTATTCACCGCCGCGTTCAGAGAGCTGTTCATGAAGTCGGACACCATGGACGCCTGCCCCACGGTCTGCCCGTAGATGTGCTTGCTGGCGTCAAAGCTCCGGCTGGAGGAATAGCTCTGTTCAATCATGTCTTTCAGGGTGTTCACATTGTCGTGCCGTTTAAAGCGGTTGGAGAACACCAGGGAGAATTTATCCTTATCCTCAAAGTCCAGCTCGAACTCAATTAGGATGGGGGTAATCACTTCTCCGTTGTATAGCTTCAGGTATAACCCACATCCCAATTCCAGGTTCTCCCGAAACGGTGCAAATTCCTGGGAGAAGATAAAATTCCCAGAGTCCACATTAAATTCATAGGTCGGCGTCGCCACGTCGCTCAGGACATCCACCGCGAAGTCAAATAGTTCCAGCTGCACAGAGTATTTCTGGTAGTCGCTGACATTGGCTGTCATATAGACAGAGGCCTCTGTGGCTGTAAATTGAAATTGCGACCCCTCATTGGTGGTGATCTCATTTTCCGTCACTGCATGGACATCCGTGCTGAACCCGGTCAGCGTCCCAGTGGCTGTCACAAGCCCACTTGGAGCCGAGGAGTCCCCTGCCTTCATAGTGCCAGCGTAAATGCTAAACACAAACTCACCATCATTCCGCTTTTCCAGGGTCCCCCGGATCACATCGCCCGTCAGAACGGTACTCCCAGAAATGGAAAAGTTGCCACCAGCTAACATATACATCTCTTTGGAATACGGGGCGTCCAGATCTACCATAGTAATGGTACTGCCAGACACCGAGACTGCACTGTTGCTCAGTGTAATGCTGCTACCGGAGATCGATGTGTCCACGTCAGAGGCTACAAAGGTGTCCTCCGTCATGTCCTGCTCGATAAAGTACTTGGATAGAACCGCCCGTTCATCCTCGGTAAAATAGGTCGCCAAGGACAATTCCTGATTCATAGCCAAAATCTGCGCAGTATAGGAGTCCTCCTTCTCCGGATCCAGATCCTCCTCAATCCCCGCAATGATGGCCTCCTGCTGCGCGATTTCTTCCTTCTTCGCCGCAATTTTCTGATTGATCTCATCCAGCAGCTCCTGCTGGGACTTCTTACCGTCCTCTGTAATTTCCATGGCCAAGGCTTGGATGGTAATACTCTGCTGGTTTGTCAGGTCCTCTAATTGCCCCTGTAGATCGACCAGCTTTGCCTGTTCCGCCAACAGTCGAGCCGTAGAAGAATACTGCAGGCTTACCAGCCCCTTGTAATACTCCCTACGGTTCAGTACCGCGTGCTGCCACGCCTCCCACTTCTCTCCCAACTCCTTTGGGATGTCCCCGTTGCTGATGAAGTAGGAGATGTCATAAATCCAGTTCGTCCCAATGGGATTCACCATGCGGATGTCTAGCTCGTCTGCGCCATAAGGTCGCATGGCAGTCACCAGCTCGTCGGTCAGTTCATCCACATCCAGCGACTCTAAAAGATTATCAAAATCCAAATAAATGGGAACTCTTGGCCTCTCCTCATCCGCGTCATAGACATTGATGGTCCGCTTGTACGGGTCAAACACAAACACACACCGGAATTTTTCCGGCGCTGTGTTGTAGACGAAGTCCAGAAGATAGTCATCATATTCTGTGAATGTACGATACCGGCCAATCAAAGTAGGTGAAATATATCCTACGTTCCACCCCGTGGCGATCTCCAAAACACGCCCCATCAGGGTGTCGTCAGGAGCAGCTGGATTCCAGAAGTTAAAAGTCCCCTCCTCCAGAAAGAAGGTCTTATAGTCTAGCTCCTGCTCAATGGAATACCCGGATACACTCTTTACCTCTTCTATGCCGTCCCCGCTAATGGATGGCTTTGTGATCATATAGATGCCGTAGTTCTCTGTATAGATCACTTTGTACCCCACCACATCATCATAATGTGGAGTGGGCACACCATCATTGTAGGCAGGAATCTGGAAGGAGATCTCACTTGGCTCCGAAAACTTGATGGTCAATTTTAGGTCCACCACATTGTCCAGGAACCCAATGGATGTTCCGCTCATGGTTTGCAGAAGCAGGCCGGGTACCTCAGGGCGTCCCATACTGTCAAATTTTATCTTTGTATAGTCGAGATACATAGCGCCTCCTTACCCTGCCACATTCCGCAGGAAGCGGCCTTGCATGGTCAGTGCGCCATTTCCAGTCACTTCCAATTCATTATCTCCGCGAACCAACCGGAAAAAATTCATGTTGAAGTATTCGTACAGATTGTAGCTGCCGGTGTCATCCTGAATGATTCCGTGGTTGTTGTCCACCGTGATAGTCAGTCCGCCAGCAGGTAAGCCACTCAACTTGAATTCCCGGTCATTGTCGCTGTGATTTACGATCCCAACTTCCGTGGTCCCTGGATTCACCTCAAAGACCAAAGTCGGTTTCACGTATTCCCGGACGGAGCTCTCATTCCGAAACAGAATCGGTACCGTCCCACTTATTGCAAACGTCTGCTCCCATGGCTGGCTGTAGGCATAGGGGCAGTCGCACCGAATCGTCGCCTCAAAGGCATGGGGCAGCCACCCATGGTAAATGGGTTTGAGCTCTGTAATCAGGCACCGGAACTGGACGTTGTCCATGTCCGGCTGGTCAATGGCCAACCACTGGTACTCCTGATGCCCCGTCAGCCAGAGAGAAATCTCCTCCAATTCATACCGGTCCAGCATCCTCTCTGACCCGAAAATCAAAGTAAACTCCAACGGTTCCGTATGATAATTTACGCCATAGTGGACGGGCTGGATCCGGTTGGTTGTACGGGTCTCTATGATTTCTGCGACATTGCCAAAGGAGACGTCCTCTTGCCCCTGGCCGTCAATGTCACACACCACCATGCCATACATTAAGGAGGACTCCCCCGCAAATGTAAATTCATAGGTGTTGAACACCCGCGTCCACCTCCTTCATCAGAAAGGGCCGCGACAATGTCGCGGCCCCGTCGTTACTTCCTTATATTCAATCTGTCCAGAACTTCATTGACGAATCTGCGATTCACATCAATGTGCTGTTGGACGGTATCCCCGTCGCTGCCGTAGATATACACGTCACCAAATTGGATGGCTCCCACATTGTTGGTCACGCCGGCCAGCGCCTCGGTTTGAATGCTGCTCATGTTGTCGCGCATACGGTCCACAACGCCACTGAGATCTGCGATCCCGATGGAGGCCCGTAGCTTTTCCGAAATATCAGAAGCAAAGTCGATCAGGCGGTATAGCCCTTTCTCCTTCTGCTTGTCCAGCACTGCCTCGCCCTTCTCGAGCAATGCCAGTACCTCGTTCTGTTTTACCGTAGGCTGGTCACCCACAATACCGCCAGAATGGTACCTGGAATAAAGGAGTTGTCCCGCGTTCCCAGGGTTCAACTCATCTCGCTCAATCCACCAAGTTCCATCACTGCCACGGTATTTGACCACCACGCCGTACTGTCCAAGGCGAGCCGCCAGAGCAGATGCCTTGTCATGGAGGGCGTCGTTCTCAGCCTCCGATTTGTTCTCTGCATCCCATTGACCGGATAGCACCTTCATCTGGGAGACAATGGCCCGCACCATATCCAGGTTGGTGTAGGAGTTGTCGTCCACTGGCTTGCCAATGGTGATGTTATTGGAGTGGTCGCTTCCCATGTTCTCAATGTCAGCGTCGATCTGGTTCAGGGCGTTAACGTAACTGCCGTATTTTTGGGCAGCCGCGAGGCAGTTATTCCACGCCTCTGTGATCTCTTTATTCAATACCGCTTATTAACATATATAGTTATTCTTTATTCACGTTCGCTACTCGTAAATGCCTAAAGGCCCCACGCTTTCACGCGGGATGAGACTATATCTTCACCTACATCATGTGTAGGGCTGTGCGCTTTGGCCACGCTTATGGCCTACTCCCAGATGGGATAGTCGTTGAGGGCGGATTTCTCCTTCCCTGCTGATTTGCCATTGCATTAGTTACTTAGGATTTAACCATATAACTATCCCTGCGTTTTTTCTGCTTTCGCACCGTCATACATTTTTGTATTGTGGTACAGGGCTTTAGGCGGTCCCAGCATATCCGCACAGTTTGCTTTGCATATTACTATACAAAGGGGCCGGTATATATAGTACTAACCCATATTCATAATTCCAGCTGATCAATTCAGAATACAGAGTATCCCAATGGCTCTCGATGTAATCAATCTATTGTTCTGTCTATTCTTTTCCATATCAATCTTTCTTTTGTTACTGGATGTCTTCCACAACCTCCATGAAGTCTTTTCCCACTTAGATGCTTTGACAAACTGCTTGGATCGATCTTATACTTTTTACAGGCGTCAGTCATGCTTGGAAATATTTCACCTGTCGTAACGCACATGACAGTCTTGTTTTTAGCGGTATCGATGTTCTTTCTACGAATATCGAGAATGCTCTCTAACATATCCCTAATATCCTCTTCTTTCATACCACATACGTCTTCTCTATATTTCCAAACAATCGGGGTGCCATCTTTCAGCTTTCCAGCAGAATACAATTTTCCGGAACAACAAGATGAAATCGAAGACTGGCTGACACCATAGGCTTTGGCAGCGGCATCAACAGTACTAAAATATTCCGATGTATTAAGACATATAACGCTGTGTGCTCTATATGATCTTTCACCTGAAAGTTCAGGCCGTTTCCTGTTCTTCATTGGATTCTCATTTTTCATATAGTACTCTTTCATGAGTTCAGAATGTTTTTTCTTTTGCTCTTCAGAAATATGCTTGCCATAATTGTGGTTCTTCGCTCCTTTTTGAGCCTCAGACATCTTTTCCCGTATAATATCTTGCCTCTCTTTTGAAAATCTGTCTGACCATGCTATGCCATACATTGGATGATTTTTACCGCTGAAATCGGCATGATTTTTTCTCATTCTTTCTTTTGTTTCCTTGGAAACGACCCTTCCTTTATTAGCACATCTTATCTTCTCTTTTGTCTCTTCCGACAAATGAAATCCACGCTTTCCGCATCCTCCAATATTAAGATTATATCCACGAAAATAGCTTCCTTCTCTTGATATCCAAAACTCCTCGCGTTTATCCAAATCATCGACATCGCAGTACTCAAGAATGGAGAATTCAAAGGCATCCTCACCATATACATCAAATGCTCTCTGTAGGTATGAGTTAAAACACTTTCCTCTGCGCAGAGCGCTTAAATGACTATTCTTTCTTTTTTGAAAATCAGATGTCTGCCCAATGTATTTTTTCCCATTTATTTTATTTTTGATCTGATATATACAGCTATTGTGATCCAAGCAGCAACCTCTCTCTTTCATATAGATTTTTATTCGAATAGACAGTATGTTGTTAAGCACCTGCTCGCTACGCAGATACTGCATTCGCTCTCACGGTTTCCCGCAAGTACAGACTATATCTTCACCCGACAAAACCGGGGCATACCGCTTCCACCATCCATCGCTTATGGTGTACTCCCTTCCGGGATAGTCGTTGAACCCTCCCCTATTCAGGGCTTGGCTGCTGATTACCCAATCCATTTAATTTTCAACCCTCGCACCTCAGCTTATTTCATCTGTATGCTGTGGTTCAAATGGCTCTAAGGGCTTCCCAGCAATTCGATATGTTTACCTCCCGCATTACTGCGTTCATGACCTAATGATTAAGCCATCTGATATAATTTTTCCTGACTGCTGATCGTCTGCTCTAGCTTCTCGATCTCCTGGTCCTTCTGCTCCTCATAGGCATCCTGCATCTTGTCCAGGGATTCTTCCTGGCGGTCGATGGCATAGTCAGCCTGAGTGTCGCTGAGCTCGCGCTGTAATTCCGCCATCTGCTCTTCCAGCTCGATCCTCTGCGCCTGCGCATCCCGGCTGTCATCCAGGGACAGTGCATTGATCCGCGCCTGCAGATCAGCAATCTCCTTCACCTTGTCGGCGACCTCGTCCTGGTAGTCGGTCTCCTCCTTGGTGGCTTCCATGGATTCCTTCTTTAGCTCGATGAGTTCAGCGTAGGAATCCTTCATCTCTTCCAGAGCATCAATCTGCCGCTGAACCCGATCCTCCAGCATGTCCATGACATATTGAAGAATATCGTCCAGGCCATCCTTCATGTCCTGAAGATTCTCTTCCGCCTCACCAGTAACCTTTCCAATCCCGCTGATAGCGTTCTGCGCCAATGCCCGAATAGCATTGATGTTGTGCAGCGCCGCCTCGTACTGCGGGCCAGTGAGATCCAGCAATGCCAGGTTGGCATATACCAGTCCCCAGGTAGCGTTGGTGGTCTCTGTTGTGGCATAGAGTAGATTGTTCAGGTCCTCGATGGACTCCGCCTGCAGAGCCAGCCGCAACCGTTCAATGTAGTTCATAGCGCTCTCTAAGGCAAGCTGTTCTGTCTTAGCCGCAATTACACGGTTAATGCTCTCTTCATTGATCTGAAGCAGACCATTCTCATCCTCTAGGTATTGCATATACTGAGGACCCAGCTTTACTATCTCCTGGAAGGCATCCACAGAAATGAACCCGCCGTTTTTAGCGTACTCGTCCGCAGCATCCTTAAAGGTATCCATCACATCCTGGATATTGTCTACAGCCTCGCTGGCCGTGTCCACCATCTCAATCAGGTGGTCAACCACTTGCTGCTTGACTTCCTTGATGTTCTCCTCGTAGTCCCACCACAGATCACTCAGTTCGCTGACCTCGTCACTGGTATCGGAATACCCCTGAGAACGATAATACTCCGCCTGCTCATGGATGATCTGCTGCATCTTCTCGTAGTAGCCGACAATATCATCCACGTAGATCTGGACATTCTTAAAGTCACGGTCAGCAAAGGCATTGTCCAGCCAATTCTCTGTCAGAGTAATAGCGTTTTCCTGCTCCTGGGTTGCCTTCTCGTAGGTGTCTACGATGACCTCTTGGATACTCTCCTGATATTCCCACCACTGCTTCTGCAGGTCCTGGATGTAATCGGAGTTTTCATCCAACCCCTGAGCACGATACTTTTCTGCGTAATCGTGGACCTGGTCTTGCATTTCCCGATAGATGGACACGATCTCATCTGGATCCCCATGATTCTTTTCCAACAGGAAAATCTCATGCTCCAGATTTCCGATGATGTCATCAATTTCCTCTTTGATCTTGTCCAGAGTATCTTTCAGCTGTTCTTCCAGATCTGTAGCGTCGGCTGTTACCTTAACCGTATGATTTGAAGTTGTGTTGCTAGGCTTCTTATTGCTGGAGCTGGATCCCTTATTGGAGTTGCTACCTCCGCCTCCATATACCGGATCATAAGGTTTATAGCCACCAGTTACCATAGCCGTGCCACTAGCAAGTGCGGTTGCTCTGCCATCCGCATATCCATTTTTCAGTAGCTGCTCTGTCTGAATATGGTTAAAGACAATCGCACCTTTTGGAATGTCCACAAATTCTGGACCGATGTCGCCAACCGTATACCATAATCCTGTAACTGGATTTACAACAATCTCTCTGCCCAGTTCCCCAACAAGTGTGCGCCCACCTCTTGCCGTGCCCCAGTCTCCATTTAATTTGGCCTCTCCTCCAGCTCGAGACGACCCACGCGCCATAGCAGGTCTACGTACTCGCGCAGTACCGCCGGCATGGGCTGTACCGTTCATCTCTGGCTTTCCAACTTCATTGAAATATACATTTCTTGTAAGTGGGGTGAGATAGTTAGTCAGGCCGGACAAATCGTCTTCATAGATAACATCTCTATAGACAGGGTCAAATCCCTCGGGAAGCAAGTCAGTTTTGGGGTTATAAATTACGTCCGCATGTTTAGTCTCTGGATTATATCCACTAATCGCCGCTGGATTTACCCTAAGGTTAACAAGCATATCCGGAGTTATAGAACTAATCTGCGCTTGAATACTTTCTGCAGATATAGATGTTGGGTCTATTCCGAGGCTAATCAAAGTATCATTATCAAGCCCCTGGATTTTCTCCACAAGAGCATCGACATTCGCCTGTGCAGCGGTCGTATCTACACCAATGGCCTGCTGCTGCTCCAATGTCCACTGTGCCTGTTGGAACTGTTGTAGTAATGAAAGTGCGTTACCGAGATCTCCTTCGACCTGTGATGTATCCACTCTCATAATGTCAGGTTGAGAAATAAGCTGTTTCTGGGCAACACAATATTGGATAACGGAATTCGCCTGTTTGTATTCCGACGAGTCAACACTTAGCTTCGCCTTTAGGCTATTCATCTCTGCAATCGTTCCATCCAGAGTGGATAACTGCTCTTCTGTACTTTCAATATCAGACACATCTATTTTGAGTTTAAGACCTTCCCCAAGCTCTGTCCCACGAAGCTTTTCCGCAGCTTCTGTCGCTTCAACCATCAGGTCACCGTAACTCTTTACGGACTCATCGCTCCAGTCAAATTGGGTGCCATACTGGTTTGACTCCATCTCATCAAAGAAAGCCTGTACCACGCCCTCAGACAGCCCAAGCCCCTTAACGAAGTCCTCCATTGATTTCTGGCCAGCGATTACCCATCCATCTTCCTCAGAATAACTTGCTAACCCAGCATCCACTGACTGTTTCATAAATTCACCAACATTTAGGCCATCGACGTTACCTTCCTCATCAAAGGTCAAATATTTTTTGAAATCAGTCATGTATGCTTCAATTTCAGCCTCTGTGTCAGCATCAACGCTTTCTGGAATAATCAAATCAACAGCAGCCGCAAACTTCTTGGTGCCAAAATCCCCGTAAAATTCAGAATCAGTGTCATAAAAGGTATCCCGAATTCGCTCGATTGCACCTAAAGTATTATCAGCCATGTCACCATAGTCTGATCCGCTTTGTGCATTCAGCCAATTCTGATATGCTCCGGTTGCCTCTCGAAGGGACGCCGATAACAAATCATAATTTTGACATGTTGCTACAAGCCCTTCATTTTGAGAAAGCAAAGAATCAATATTAGACTGGATCCCTTTTGCCGCATCAGAATTAGCATCTTCAATTCCTTCAAGCTCTTTCCGATATTCCTGAATCTGTCTGGCGTTTTCCAAATACTGTTCCTGCGCAAGAGCCTTGTTGGTGTTGTTGATTTCAATCTGTTCCTGTGCTTTCGCCTCTGTAATTTCTTTTACCTTGTCGGCGTTAAGCTGCATCGCGCCATTCACATATTCCAGTGCAGACCGGTAGTCTTCCATCCCTTCTGCATTGAAATCCGCAATGGAGATGGATTGGCCAGGGGCTTGCGACGCAATGATTTTCTGGGCATTCTGTATCCCACTGATGACATCCTGCGTCTGTTGGGTCATGTCGGAATACGTCTCTGAGCCGGTTTCTCCGCCATTGACTGTGACATATCCAAGTTCCCCCATCAAGGAAACCAACTCAGCAACTGTCATCCCATACTCGGTGGCAGTGCTATTCAAATTGACATAAGCTTGTTCCTGGGCAGTGAGATCGTTAACAGCCCCATTAGCTGTCTTAGCATCTATCTGCGCCTTGATTTCATCAAGCTTAGCGATATCAATGATGCCTTCTTCGCCCTGTATTTTCTCAATTTCTCCCAACACAGAGTCCTTCAGATCAGCATCATTTTCTATGTCTGCCTTCACATTAAGCTTCATAGATACGTCATGTGTTTCACTCTCAAATTCGGAGAAGAAATTCTCCATATACGTGTTGACAGCAGCGTCATCCCATCCGGCATTTTCAAAATCGGCTTTAGCCTTATTCATGTTTTGAATCGCCGCACGCATTCCCTCTTCATCGCCACTTGCAAGCGCTTCATTGTATTTCTGCTGCGCATCAAGAGCGGATCCCCAAACCTCCTGGTAGGCCTCATTTGTATTAAGAACGCCCTCAACATGAGTATTGAAAGTCTCCTCATCCTGTGCTATGGAATTCGAAATTGCGCTGATTTGTCCTTGAAGGTCGTTCATTGTGCCGCCAAGATAGGTTTCCGTATTTACTCCAAACCACCTATTACCAACTTCGCCAACAATATCGTATATTTTCTGATATGTGTCAAGAAGAGCATACGCATTTTCCGGATTAAGCTCCGCCTGAGCAATTCCATCCTCCAATGCGTTCAATGCATTAACATCAACCCCAGCTTTATCGAATTCAGACTGCAATTCTTCATAAAATGTTTTCGGGACATCGCTCAGATTCATCCCTCTAATTCCATCCAAAATATCAACCTTGGACGGAAGAGGAATATTGTATCTATCGGTACCAAGCGTGTTATCGACGCCGAAATCATCTGGATCAACATTTGTGAATTTATCAACAACGTCTTGGATTGCTCCGGATTCGGTGTTTTCCGCTTCCCATGCCCTCCATCTTGCTTCCTGAAGTGCATTCAGTTTTTCAATCAAGACATCATAATTGTCTGTGACCAGGTTAATGCCCTCTGCTTCTCGCCCATACTCACTGACAATTTCTTCCTGAATACTAAGCAGCTCTTGCCGCTTCTGCACTGTCTCTGCCTGCGTAAGAGTTCCTGAATTGAGTGCAGTTCGAAGCTCCTCAATCCTGCTCTTATAACTGGTCATCTGTTCATTAGACTCATTCAATTCCTGTGCAGAAGACGCCGCTTCTTCTCTGGCCTTCTCTGATGCCTGGGCAAGCTCCGCAATTTTGCTGATCAAGGAGGAAATCGCGAAGGTCACCAATCCAATCAGCATAGTGTTCATGGCCACCTTCAGAGCATTCATGCCAACCGCAGCCGCTTTCGCCTTGATCCCCATTTGTTGGATTCCATCGCCGCTCTTTTTAACGTAAGATGTGAACCCACTCATGGTTGCCTCTCCGCCATTAAGCGTGTTGAGGTAATCATACAGGGCCCGATTGGACTCCTTTGTGCTATTCATGAAGTCGTCCATGCCATCTCCGCCGCTCTTCAGTATGGAATTGTATTTATCAATCGCTCCACCGGCATCAGAGAATGCTCCAACCGACATCCGTACCGCTTCGGCTACTCCAGCACCGCCCTCTCTCGCGGCCTTAAATGTTTCACTGATTTGCTGGAATGATTTTCCAAACACGCCAAGTTGCTGCGCTCCATCTTCTCCGGAAAGCGTGAACGGCGTCAGAATGCTCCCCTGGTCATCTCCTTTTATGCCACGAATTGCAGAGATCGCTCCGGAGATCGTGGCAAGCAGAGATGGAATGGAACCAAGCTTTTCAATGATAGCGGTGAGTCCATCCAAAAATGTTGTGCCAAAACTGACGACGCCCTTGGCAAAATCAGAGTCAATGAAGGCAGCCGACAGTTCTTCGAAAGAAGCTTTGAACTGCTGCACCCGACCCTGAATAGAGTCCAGGTACTTTTCATTCTCTTTCAACGCGGATCCTTCAGACCCAAGCGCATCCTGGTAAGCTTCTCTTGCGACATCAAAATTTTTGATCAAGGACATGACGGCGTCACTGTTTCGCTTGCCGCCGATCATTTCCAGCAGGGCAGCCTGGTCTACGTCGGTCATCTCATCCCAAGCCTGAGAGATCTCATCCATGATTTGATAAGTAGATTTGAAGGTGCTATCATCAATCATGATATCCACCTTGCCATTGGTCAAGGCCATCACATCTTCACGAAGCTTGGACACACTGTTCGCCATGCCCTCAGTTTCAATTCCAGCCTCCTGGGCCTCCACCTTAGCTGCACGCAGATACATGGAAACAGTTTTCAGCGTAGTACCAACCTTCTGTGGGTCCTGCACCGTAGAGTTCATAGCGGTCACCAGGGCTGCCGACTCTTCAAATGTGTTGTTGGCGGCTGCCAGGCCAGAGGCAGATCTGGTCAATGCCTCGCCCAAACCCTCTGAGGAGATTGCGAAATTGTTCCCTAGCTCATTAAATGCATCCACGATCCGCATGGGATCTCTGCCTTCCAAATCTTCAAAGGCCATCATGGTAGAAATAATACTGTCTGAGGCATCACTGATATTTTCGATGCCGTCGCCGACATTCTTATATACCAGAGCTGCATCGGCCAGGGCAGACGCTTGGTCAATGTCGTATCCAAGCCGAGCAAAATCTGCCGTCGCCGTAATGGTGTCCGTCACTGTCGCGCCGATTTCTCTCGCCCGGTCCGCTGCCCCAGTAAAGAAATGCTCATAGGTAGCATCCGTTTCATCGGTAACTTTCTTCAGCTCGGTCATGGCAGTGTCCAGATTTACCACGTTGGTGATCATGTCCCGTACCGCCATGACGGCGTGTCCAAGGCTGTTGGTGATGATGGACCAGCCACCAAACCGCTGATAGGCATCCATGACGCGGTCGGAGAAAGTTCTGCCTAACTTTCCTGCTTCCGTAAGCTGCTTTTTAAAAGTGGAGAAGTTAGATTGCATCTCATTATATCTGGTGCCAGTTATCCCTGCTTCTCCCATATTGACGATCTCGTCCATATATTTTTGGATTTCTTTGCCTTGGGTGGCTTGGATCGCCTTCGTATTCGATTTCAGGAAACGGTCCATTTGCTGGTACAGAGTGTTGAGTTTTTTGATTGAGACGGCCTGGTCTTCAAAGGTAGCCTTTATTTTTTTACCAGACTCATCCGTATCGTATTGAAGTCTTTTAATTGTATCATCAAATTCTCTAACTTGCTGAATCGCTTGATTAAGTCCTACGAAGTTAAAGTCCTTACCAATATTCTTTAAATTCTGAATACTATTTGTTACATCTTGATACTCTTTGCTCAGCGTATCCATTTTTTTCGCATCAGTAATCCGGTTCTTCCCAACCAGCGCGTCATTATATTTCTTATCCAGCTGGCTCTGCAGCTTATCCAACGCACGAAGCTGCGCCTCAAGTGTTTTCACCGCACTGTCGGTCGAGCTTGAACTGGCAGAACCAACCTGCTTTGCCTCCGACTCTGCTTTCTGCATGGCGATGATCATTTTGTTATATGCCGCAGTCTGTTTCTCAATGTTCGCCACGGCACTTTCATCGACCAACCCACCAGAATTCATCGCACTCTGCGTCTCATGGATCTTGTCTATCAGGCTCTGATACTCCTGCTGAACCTTTGCAACATTGTCTTCCCCGCTGATCGCCGGCTTCTTCCCAGTAAGCGCACTGTCATACAGCGTATTGGCCCGCTTTTCCAATGTATCCAAAATCTTCTGCTGCGCCGCCAGCTCTTTCGCCGCACTCTGCGCCGATGCAGCGCTAGAACTTTTCGCCACTGCCTCAGCTTCCCGCATCTTGGCGATCATCTCATCATATGCGGCGACCTGCTTTTCCAAATGAACAATCTCACTGTTGTTAACCGGCGTTCCAGCATCCCGGATTTTCCGGATGCTGTCACTCAGTTTCTGGTATTCCTCATTGACTTTGGCAACATTATCTGCGTTCGTCAGAGAATTCGTTTTGCTGCGCAGCGCATTATCAGTGGAAGAACTCACATTCTTCATGATCCGGTCAAGATCTTTCACTTGGTCCTTCCAGGAAGCTGTAGCATTCTGTGCCTCACTCAGCCCTTCAGCCACACGGCTACTCATTTCTGCAGTCTCTTCCAACGTACGGTCCAGACCGCCAGTATCCCCATCAATCTTTACGTCCTTCCCGGCACTGATGTCGCTTACCTCTTCCTTGAGTTGTTTACCCACTTCTGTGATCGGGGCATCCGCATCAATCTTGTTGAGCTTCAGGTTCAACTTAGCCCGATTTAATTCAGACTGCACTTGCTTCGCCATGGAGGTCATCCCGGCCTTGCTGACCTGCATACCCTTTCCGATGCTGATCTTGCCAGCCATGCTAGAGACCTTCTGAGCGATGGAATTCTTCCCCGCCATCTCCGGTTCAACCCTTACCTTAACCGGGGTCTTTGGGACAATGCTTTTCAGAGAATTTAAAAACGAGGCCTTGCTGGCCTCGTCCACTTCAACTCCTACTTTAACTGTAATTCCCTTTGCAAGCGCCTGCAGTTGAGAGATAAAACCTTCTCTATCAACCTCAACATTAGCGGAAACTTTCACGCCAAAATCTGCCATCTTTTCACCTTCCTTTAGAAAAACGGGCAGACTCTAGCTTGCCCGTCAGTTGTTTTATCCAAGCCTGCTTTTCAGCACGCTGACAATCATCTGGTCAACTTCCTTTTGAGCGTTGCCTACGGCTGGCCGGGCAAAGCCGCCTCTCCAGATCCCCATGTTTCCAGATTCCAGCAACGCCAAAAATGAGCCGGCACCACGAGGACTAAAACTATATCCAGGCACTACAGAGGGAGAAGCTGACGCATCGCTGGTTACCAAATACCGCCCTTCCCCTTCTTTCCTGGAATATACGGAGCCCTCTAAAACATGCCGGCGAGAGTAAGTCGTTCCATTGACCCATGCACCTGGCTTGGGTGTGTATGCACCGTAGATGTCTGAGGCGATGTGTTTGCGCAAAATCTCCTCTGCTTTTGGAACAATCTCCGTCTCGATAATTTGGTTGCATTCATTTTTAATAGCTGCTTCCAGCGACGCCCAAGAATCGTAATAGGTCAATCGAATCACCCACTTTCTTTCAATGGACAAATAACTTGCCGTACTTGAATTTTTATGGTATCATACATATAAAATATAGGAGGTCTTCATGAGTATAGTACTAAATGTCGTCACACAAAATGCATCATGGATTATGTCTGATGGTCTGGTAATAGATGAAAATAGGAAGAAGGTAAAGGGGAATTTCCAGAAATACACAATAATCCACGATCATCTTATTATCGGATACACTGGGACAACAGAAGTAGCTACAACAATAATAGAGCGTACAAAGGACCACTTTAAAAACATAGAACCTACAGTTGAGGAGTGTTTTAATTTTATAGAACCACTAGCAACGTGTTTTCGAGATCGCGGATATACCATCCAAGTTCTTGTAACGGGAATTTCTGAAACAGGAAACTATGCTACATTTTCTGTTAATAAAGACGGAGAGGTATCTCATCATTTTCCTTCTAAAAAAGAATATTCTACATCCGTGTTGTTGCCTGATTTAGGTATCTCAGAAAAGGATGAACCAGATCTTACAAAGTACATGTTGGAAAAAGCAACACACGAGTCTGATATGGATGCTCTTGTACGAAAATCGATGAATCACATGCTAGTTGATGTATCAAAGATTTCAGATAGCGTAAACTTAAAAGTTTTCTATCATAAAATTACTCTGCAGAATGACAAAAAAGTTCTTCATGTGTAATGGACTTTGACACTATCAGTCTACCATTTTCAATATCTCTTGAAAAATATTCCCCATCAAATCTGGACTTATCTTTATATTCTATTATTGCGTTATCAATATAAATAGTCGCTCTGTATGTATTTTCTCCTGACTTTTTTAAGCTATAGGAGCTTACTCCAGTTACATGGGCACCGTTAATATTAAGTGTCTTGTCTTCAAAGTTGTAAGAAATCACATTTTCATTGAAATCCACTATATCGCCTCCGGAAAAATATTCAAAGTCGCTACGAATGATGCTAGAAAGGCGCGTACCAGTAGGTACGCGCCCTGTTCAACAGCAACATTATTTCCTGATACAAGACTCCACGTTGTGTGCTTTGGCACCTCCTCAAAGATGCAGATTGGATGCTAAAAAGGGCAAGCAGAAGATCTGCCGAGCCTTCCATACGGAAGGAAACAAAGAGAGGAGGGATGCCTGATGTCTAAAAAGGCTAAGGTAAAGTTCGAAGTAACAGTGAAATACACTGTGAAGCGTCGTATCATCAAGAAATGACGTCGCACAACTGGGCGGGGCTCATAGAGCCCCGCCTTTCTTTTCATATTGCTGTCTATGAAAAATCCACCTCAATCATACCAGAAATGAAGTTAGACATTTTCAATATAAAAACATTATTGCACACGGAATCGCTTATCGCAATAGAAAATTCTCTTATTCTTCCGTCTTACGCAGCTCCACCACGTTGTCCATCCTACTACCAGAGCCCTCTACTTCAGACTTCTGCGCTGAAAACACCGCTTCTACCAGCTTGGCTTCGTCCACACTGCCTGCTCCTGCCAGATTCTGCATCAGAGCAGCAATGTCCTGCCCATCCACGCCTGCAAACATCTGTTCCGCATTGTCTGCAAAGGCCTCCATTCTGACCAATAGCTCATTGACTTTCTCTGTCGCCAGATTGCTCATCTTCCGTGTAGCGTATTTGACTCTGGCCTGAATAGCGTCCAGGATCTCAAAATACTGCACCTGGTTAATCTGATCCACGACCTGATCCACTACCTTCGTATTGTAAATCAAGTCATATTGCTTCTTAACATCTGACGGCAGCGTAAGATTGGTGTAGCTGGTCAAAACGTGTGCCTTGATCGCAAACGGTAGCACCTCCGGCATATATCTCCCGTCTGCCTCATCCACACAGGAGGCCACTACATCTGCTACAAACTGCATAACCTCCTGTAGTGGAATGGTCTTCTGTACCACGACGTCAACACCGTCCGCCCCGTCCAGAGGGATAGTAACCGTCTCCTGACTCATAGTTCCCTTCAGTGCGCTCACTGGGATCTTCTTTTCTTTCTTCGCCATAGTGGCTCCTCCTTTTGCTCTTAAATTGCTTTCTTTTTGACAATCCCTTTCGACGGATCAATCTCCACGGCTTTCACTACATACCATCCAATGCAGATCGCATCTGCCAGATTGTCATTTCCTGTTTCAATGTTGAATACGTCCGACACAAATTGGATGGACATCTGCTTGGACTTTTTCCGGTCTTCACTCCCACGTACTGGCCTGGAATCCATCCCAGCATCATATGACTTGCAGAAATTCTGCCACTGGGATGGAGCCACCAAACCATATAAATAATGGTTCCTCTCACATAAGTTAATCAGAACCCCCTGCAGATGCGCCAACTTCTTTAGTGTGTTGATGTTTGTGCGGAACTGAATGTCCTCAATAAAAACCGCATCCACGTTGTGGTCTTTAATCAGGCCATCCATCAGTTCTTCAATCGCCAAAATGGCCTGGGAATATGTATAGTGGGATGCATCATAAGAAAACACGCCATAGTCTAATAAACGACCGTCCTCGTAGTCAAAAACAGACCAAGCCCCATTCCGTGCCTGGTCGATTGCCAGAATGTTCAAACCATCACCACCTTTTAATTTTAGAAAAGGGGGAGGAAACCCCTCCCCCTTCTTATTCTTCTGCTCCAGAAGTCTCCTCAAACTTCAGTTCTGCCTGTTCGATTGCAACAGGCTCCTCCGTGATAGGTTCCTTCTTGGGAAGTTCCACATGCCGCACTTTCTTGGCGGCCACCTTCTTCCCATGCCGAGCCTCCTCCACCATCTGGAAGTACTTCATTCCGCACTCCGGAGAGCAGGCCACCTCCCGCCAGTTGAAAGCATTCGTTTCCAGACGGGAGCTACGGCAAACGGAATATTCCTTGCCGCAAACACGGCACACTCCTACCTGCTTAGGCATTCAGCATCACCGCCGATCAGGGTTCGTCGGGGGTGTCCTCACCAAACACGGTGTAGGTCCAGAGCACACCGCCCTTACCGCAAGTGCCTGCCAGAGAACGAGCCTCGAAGGCATGGACAGCCTGGTTCTCGCCCATCTCCACATCGAAAGTACCGTTGAAATCGGCGGTAGGGATGTAGAACTGGATCCGATACACATTGTTGCAGCGGTCCTCAGCAAAAGCGTCGATGTACATGGATGCCTTCTTGCCATGGACATCGGAGTGGTTCTCAACCACCTGACCCTGAATCTGGCGCTTGTAATACACAACGATTTCAGTGCCATCTTCAATGTCACCCTCAAAGAAGGTTAGCTCCTTGGTTTCAGGGGCATAGGCAAAATTGCCAGTGGCATCCGCAGTGGCATTCTGAGTAAAGGACTTACCCAGAGAACCATCATCGTTATGGACGTACACAGTGCTAATCTCATTGCCTGCAGTGCCGACAGCCTTGTAGGTAGTGGTGGCAGAGTTGCCAGTCACAACGATGTAATCAGGCCACATAACAGTGGTAGTCTTTTCCTCGAACTCGCTACCAACCTGGGTGGCCAGCAGACCACCGGAAATCAGGCCGTTGTTGCCACTCACGGTAACAGCCTTGTTGCGCTTCAGGGTGTTCAGCAGACGCCCCTGCTTACCAGTGATGTCAGTGGTATCCTCACTGTGAGAAATGGTGGCAGACTGGAGTTCATCCAGCACCCACATAAATGCACCGGTAGTGACATCAAATGCGGTGATAGTCTCCAGGCTGGTAATTGCCAGGTCGCTATAATTCACGCTCATATCTTCTCTCCTCCTATTTTTTATTGATTGGTATCCAGGTTAAATCTTCCTGTGGAAGCTCCTTCGCCTTCACCGTCCCCGCAAACACCCCAATCATCGTGTTGTTAAAGTGAATCTTTCGGATGATCTGGTCTACACTGGCACGGAATTGGTAAATTGTCAGGTCTAAAACATCCTCGTACCCATACTTGAATTCCTCTGTGTTAACCAAAGCAACGATCAAATTCTCCAACTCAGATGATGGCTTCTTTCTGCGGGCGGCACGCTGGAGCTTAATTCTCGCCCTTTCAATCATGTACTTCTTCGCCTCACTGTTACCAGGACGGCGAATCACTTTTTCTAGGTGGTTGATCTTACGAATCGCTTGACAGATCCTGTCGTGGACCCCGCGATCTATAACAATGTTGTCTTCCGAATTGAGAAGAACAACTTGTCCGTTTTCTTCATTGATGGCTGGTGAGAATTTCGACAAATCAAGATCTCCAAACAGAATCCCGGTGTCTGTCGCCTGAAGGGATGGAAATAAAAGAAGGAACAAATCGTATTCAGTTAGCTCCTCAAAGTCGATCCCCATGTCATCCAGGTACACCATAAAGTCATAGGGGGTGGAGATAACACAAGACACAATGGAGTTGTACCGTGCCTCGTCCTCCAGAATTTCCCCTACTGTCGGGATCCTGATGGAAATTTTATCGTTCACAGGATAAGACCTAGCATAAAGCAGGCTCTTACCCATACCGCTTCCGGTTTGCAGGCGGCTTTTTAGATATCCCAGCGCGGTTAAAGTCCCGCGCAGAATAAGTCAGCACCCTGCCCTGGTAGTCGGTAATCGGGGCAAACCGCCCCACCGATGCCAGTTCCAGAGTGCCGAGGCCAAAGTACCTGCTCCCGTTAAGCTCCTTGTCGATTTCTACCGCAAGCTGGTCCGTCCGGACGCCACCTTCCTCCAGACGGAGCTTGCTCTTGTGGGTGAACACCCAAATATACAAAGCCGGGGTGTAAAATGTCTTGTCCTGCACCTCGGCAATGTCTACATCAAAGCAGATAAAGGTCTGCCCTTCCTCTACTGTCTCCGGGATGAACTCAAAGGGGAAAATCTGCGTGTACCGGAGATCATAATTGGGAACCGGAGCCTCTTTGCTGTCTGTGACCAGCCGAACCACCCGTTCATTGCTGCACAGCGTTTTCATCAGCTCATTTTTATAGTCAAAAAATTCGTCCAACAGCATTTAGATCCACCTCTGTTCCTCTTCCACTCTCTCCGGCTCTTTGGCCGCATCCTCCTTAGCGTCCTCAACAATCTCCTCCAGGGGCTTGTCCACCTGGATGTCTGACGGCAGTCGCTCTTTCTCCGGCCTCCAGTTGTAGTAGTCCGCAATCCGAAGCTCCTTATTGTCTGCGTCTGTCGAGTTCACCTCGTTGAGGATAAACCGGAAAACTCCTTCTCCGTCAAACACGCTGTAGAGCTTGTTGGGCTTTGTGATCTGATAAGCCAGCACATCGTCGGAGTCCATGTCATCAATCAGGAACCGCTGCCCCCGACGGAGCTTGTTGGTGTCCTTGTCCTTGCCAATGGTCACGGCAATTCTAGCGTCGCCAATGGAAATAATGGACTCCGCCTTCTCACCGATCAGGTACTTGGTACCATCCTCCACGATACACCAGCGCTGGATAATGTTCCCAAGATCATCAATCCACTTCAGAATATAGTTGCACCGTTGCATACTCCCCTTCTCATAGACATCACGGTTGGGATCTACCTCTGTGATCAGCCAGACCGTGTCCGCCCACTTCACGATTCCTCCATGAGGAAGCCGCTCTCCAGGCACAGCAATGATATTCTTGACATTGAATTCCTCCGTGTCAGTAATCACAGCATGGCTTTCCTTGCCTTCAATGGTTACCGACTTATAAGAAATGGAAGCCGCCATCTCCCGACGCAATCTGGCTTGGAGCCGGTTCAGTGCCTCTCCTCGCCGCTGCTCTGTTTCAGTAATTCCAGCCGCACCAAGACGGGCTTCGTACAACCCCCACACATCCAAGCCGTCACACCTCCGATTCATTCCGGCAATAAAGATCCTGCAGCTTTTTGCAAAGTGAGATAGATTTGAAAACCTCTCTCTTCACGATCCCAACGTCACAGTCTGAGTCAATCAAATACTGAAGGATCGCAATAAGCTTCAGGTAGCGTTCGTCATAGTCTAGGGATTCTATCACACCCTTTACTCCAATCAGTTCCACCTGTAAGCTGCTCATGAATTCCTTCACGGTTGGCTCTTCGCTCTCTCTCATAGGAAGGATCTTATAAAACTGAGCAACCAACGTGTCCAAGTAGTGGCATAAAAGCTGGTCCGGCAGCTCTGTCCCATACCGCGTCCTCATAGCCACAACTCCGTCAGGTCGCCATGGTTATAGGAGTACTCCTTCATCATATTGGAAAAGTCTCTCTTTACCGTTTTGTAAGCTTCCGTAATCCGGTACAGCAACTCTGCAGGAGAATAGGTCGAAAGATCAGATGTGCTCAGCCGGTTCTCCAAATTTTCTGCCCGGTAAAAATAAGGCCGCATCCATTGCGCCAACATTCCCTCTGAAACGATGTCCGCAATTTCGTCGATGTCCTCCTCTGGAATGTCCACATTGAACTCCCGTACCACATCGTCATAGTCAGTCAGGTCGTACTCGCACAGCCGGTTAAACTGCGCACAGGCCCGCTTCATGTAACCGTCGATCACAGTGTTCCGCTCATAGGGGTCCATTGGGATAAAATCGTACTCTGTCACCTTGCTTAAAAAAGCATTGGTAAAAATGTCGTAGGAGACGCTCATCAGACACCTCCTTTACCGCTCAATCAGTTCCACACCCAGGCAGGATTCCAACGTATTGATGGTCTTAATGGAGTCGATGGCACCCTCATCAATCAGTTGCTTCGCTCGGAACACCACGGATCTTTTCTGCCCCGTAGACAATTCCGAAATCGTCTTCTTGATTTCTTCAGAATCCTTTGTAAATAGCTCATCAAAAGAGTTTGCGTTCAAGGCGTGCTTGTAGTACCGTTCCATGCCAAGCCACTCGACAACAGCAGGGTCATCAAATAGAAACCAGTTATTGATGAAGTAGGCCTTGCTTGCGTTTCTGGCAGCTCTCAGTTCCATCAGCTCCATGTCCTGCTCATCACCGAATTCCTGCCAGACAAATCGCTCCCCGGTACGCTTGCTCTTGTACACCAACACACCATTAAACCCATTCCGCACTGTAACGTAGGAATGAGGGTCCAAGTCTCTCTTTGCCCTGTAGGTGACTTTTGGCTCAGCAGACTTCTCAACCTCCATTGGTTCCTGAACAGAGAGAGTTGCCTCCTGAACAACAGCCTCCTCTGCTTTCTCCTGAGTTGGAGTGTTTTCTGCGGTTGTTTTTCTCACCCGTTTCGTTGTAGTTGCCATTGTTTTCATCCTTTCGTTCTAATGAAAGCGGCAGCCCACAGTACGGGCTGCCGCGTCATAATTGCATATGTTTTAGATGCCTCAGGTCATCTCATACCGACCGATGCCAGCATTACCACCAGCCAGAACGATGCCGAGTCCATATTTCTCACCGTACATGTAAGTTTGGGTGAGGTCCATATTCTGCATAGGATCGCCCATCAGAACGGTAGACTGACCCTCATTGACGAACTTGATGGGACGGTCGTCGCCGGCAATAACGGTCAGCAGGTTGTCAGAGAAGACAAAGTCTGTAGAGTTGTCCTTATGCCGCTGAGGCAGAGCCACAACCGGGGTGCCATAGAACTTGCCGTAATAACCCAGGTTGTAAATGTCGCTCTCAGAATCATTGCCCTGAATGGCAGGAGCCAGGTTCCGAATAGCCTTCTTGGTACCAATGATGGTAGCAGGTCTACCATTGGCAGCGGCTTCCACATGGGAAATCAGATCCAGCAGAGTATCCTCATCGTAGGCACCAGCAGCAGGGAAATAGGTGGTGCCACCGAAATCGTCCGCAGTTGCGGAAATCCACAGGGAATAGATGTCGTCCAGAATCTTCTTCTGGAAGGACTCAGACACCTTCTGGATGAACCGGTTGAAATCAACCTGGCCAGAAAGCACGCGGTTGAGCTCCTCGTAAATCTTGACCACCTTGAAGCTGGTGGGGATAGAGGTCTCACTCATCCCGCCAAGGCGCTGTCTACGAATGCCCTGGGTGCCATCTGCAGCATCGGCAACAGTAAACAGATTGCTGTCCTCCACATAGAACAGGTTCTTATCGCCGAGGGCGACATTCCGGTACTCCACAAGGGAATTAAAATAATCGGAAGCCTGCAGGCCCTCCACCACAGTGCGGGACAGGATCTCCTCAATTAGAGTAAACAGACCAACGCATTTGCCATCGCGGATATCCTTGTAGTTCAGGATAGTAGAACCGTTATTTGCGGCCACCAGAGCCTGATGCAGTGTGTCCATAGACTCACCGACAGAGTACTTAGTCTGGGTGCCATGATAGGCGTCCACTGCCAGTCTGACAATCTCATTCATTTCTGCCATTGTTCTTCACTCTCCTCTCTCAAATTTTGATTAGCCGCCAACGCCAGCAGCGGCGGCGGCTTCGGTCTTGCCGATCATGATCACATAGTAGGTGTAGCGGCCTGCAATCTCGACGGCCATGCAAGTGCCAAAGCCAGTCCCAGAAGAATCCAGCTTGCCGCCGGTACCCACGCCAACCTCTGCACCAGCAGAGGGGACAGAACCGGACACGAAGCCCTCCTTAGTGACAGAGAACATGTTGCGGCTACGCAGCACATAGCCACGGCAGATGACGCCAGCCTCGTTAATGAACTCGTCCAGGTTCTTCTTGCGCTCGTCATACATGACCTCCACAGAGGCAATCACAACACAGTTATTCAGGTCGCTGTCGGCGGTAGCCAGCACAGCTTTTCTGACCTCTCTCTGACCTTCCTCATAGCCTTTCAGCTCAACAATGGTGCCGTTTTCCACGGCAATGGGAGTCTCTTCATCGGTGTCATAAACCCGGCAAGAGACCAGATCTGCAGCAACATCAGTGCCGGACATCAGATCAGATCTGAACACGCAATAGCTCATTTCCATTCCTCCTATTTTTACTAAAAAATTAGATATGAATTTTGATTATCTTTTTAGAAGTTCTTATATGCCGGTATAGCCCGTATTTACAGGCTTTTCCGGCATTTTTCGTATCGGAAGAAACTCACATATATTTTTATATCCGCTTAGGTTTTTGCTTTCAAAAGTAGTAAAGAAGTAGTAAAACCTTGATTTACTACTAAGCTGCTATCCGCAGCATTTCAGCTTTTGCGCTGTCGAAAGTAGCGTGTGCGTAATAGTTCAGCGTCATAGTAATGTTGGAATGTCCCATAATGTACTGTAATGCTTTCGGGTTCATTCCGGCATTTGCCATGTTGGTACAGAACGTATGACGTAAGGTGTGCGGTGTCATTACTTTCGGTAGAGCTTCCTCATGGTACTTGTTGTACTTCTTTGCAAGCCCCCTAAACATACCGTCATAATTGGTAGCTGTTTTCGGGTAGCCGTCCCGGTTGAGGAAAAGGAAGTTGCTGTAACCGTCAATAGTAACAGCTTTTGCACCCCTGCGCCGTTTCAGCACTCGGTTAAATGCTTCATATACTTTTTCGCTCATTGGAATTTGACGAATACCGCTTTTCGTTTTTGGTGTTTCAATGTAATATCCTGTTTCCGCACTTCTTAAAAGTTGGTGGTCTACATTGATTATCCTATTCTCAAAGTTAATGTCAGTATCGGTCAGCCCGCAAAGTTCAGAGATACGAAGCCCTGTCCCAAGCAAAATAATAAGCTCGTCATAATACTTCTGATAAACTTTGTCATTTTGAGCAAAGGACAAAAAACTTTCTTCCTGCGCTGGTGTTAGCGGAACCTTTGGTTCTGTATCATCTTCAATGACAGTGTTTAACTGGAAGTCAAAAGGATTTTTCCTTATGCAATCGTCCTGTATCGCTGTGTAAAAGGCAGCTTTCAAGGAACGCTTGTCATTACTGATAGTCTTATAGGAAATTCCTTTTTCTTTCATGCGGATTGCCCATTCTTTCGCGTCGGACAGCTTCACGCTGTCAATCGGGCAGCCCCCAAGTTTATCTTCTTCCAGTAGCTTCATCAGCCGCTTGCGTCCGTTTTTCGTATTGTACCTTACATTTCCCCGGTGGCGTATCTGCTTTGCATAAAGTTGGCAGACCGTCATTTTCTTGCCTATGGTGTCTATCCCGTCGTCAAGGTCTTTCTGTATCTCTTTTACCTTTTCTCGTAGGGATATATCCTCACGCTTTCCGGCAGGGGTCTTGTCCGTAGGTACTAACTTCCACGCATACACAAACTGCGGATTACCAAAGGTATCTATATATTTGTAAGCATATCTTCCGTCTTTTCTCTGGCTCTCTCCCGACCGCAAAACTCGATTTTTGCTGTCACGTCTTTTCTTTGACATTTTTCAATGCTCCTTTCCAAGACGGAAAGAGCCTTGATATGCTTATCCCATTATAGCACATTCAAGGCTCAATTTCACTATCAGATTGTGTCTATGGTATCAATCATTTTTTCAAACTGTTTGCGCTTGATTTGAATACGGTTGCCGTTCATAATAACCCACCCGGCGGCAGGATTTTCCTCGGCTAATTTACGCAGCTTGTTTTCTCCGATACGGAAGTATTTAGCTGCTTCATCTATCGTAAGCGTGTATTTTTCCCAAATAGGCACGTCGGCGTTACTCATAGTATCGTCCCCCTTTCAATATTAGGAAAAGTGAATAGTAAAAGGGGCTTTAATCGGACGGCTGTTAGCACAACCTCGCGGGAGTTCCACCCCTGCCCGTTAAGGCAGCTCTACCCAATGCCTGCGACGCTTTTAACGCTCGGACTATGGCTATAAAGGCTTGTCTACCCTTAGTGCGTGTCGTCGCCCACAAGCCGCTACACTTGTTCCCCGGCGTGGTGGTGGTCGCTCGACTTTCTCCAATAGAAGAAAAGCGTCATGGCGCACCTGCCGTATGGCTCAACGCAAAAAGGACGTATCCGATTTGCCCTATACTGCGTCGCCGTTATCTTGCGTCGCTTTCTTTGTCAAAGAGCAAGTAAGGTCAAGTCAACAGGCAGCGGAAAGGGGGACGCTGCTTGTGGTTATCTCAAACCTTGAATGAAAGGACAGCCCGCATAAGACGCGAACGCAAGCGGTCGCGTATATCCTCATCTATGCCCCAATAGATATTTCCGCGCTCATCACGCAGCTTTCGCATAGACAGGGACGCTATGTAGCTTTCGTAATGCTGTACGACAATGTTCATAGCTTCCGGGTCGCCCTTAGTAGCGGCTATGATTACCGGGTAAGGCAACAAGCCGCGTTCGTCCTGTTCTGATTTACTAATCTGTGCAGTCATAGGCTTTTTCCTCCAAATAGCGTTTTAACAGCTTCATTGAGCTTGTCCGGCGGGACTGTACCGTTGTCCTTGACAGATTACAAAACTTTGCAATCTCGCGTTCGCTCATGTCAAAGAAATAATACAGCAGTACGGTTTCCCGCTTTTCTTCCGGCAAACTGTGCAGGGCTTCGGCAAGCAGCTTCGCAGTAATTTCTTTGCCGCCGACAACGAAAGACTGTTCTGCTTCATCATCTGCAAAATACTCGTCGCAGACGTAGAGCTGTTTTTCTTCCAGTGGCGACAGGTCAGAAAAAGTAACCTCGCGTAATTGTCGCTGCTTTGTGTCCCTGTGGGCATTCATAGCTTCTCGCTTCAACGCCAGTTTGCAAAAGCCGTTAAAAGCACAACGGATTTGCCATTGGGTACGAATAGGCTCGT